>OIZF01002131.1_pt1 | contig 10223 bp, 9 predicted proteins | sample 1588471 | NCBI WGS metagenome assembly OIZF01 (sample SAMN03283279) | human gut metagenome | biome: human-associated habitat; material: feces | host: Homo sapiens | place: Peru | collected 2012
ATAATGGCAGTTCTTTTATTTACTATGAATATCAAGATGATTCATGGAAACAAATTACAAATGAATTAGCAGTGAGTAGTTATGGTGGAACGAATCAAATGAAATTATTCAAATATAATAATAATACTTATTTTATGTATTATGATTATGAAAAAGGATTTGTTTTAAAAAAAATCGATAAAAATACTAATCAATGGAACGATGTAACGATTGTAAATCATAAAGGAAATTATTTTGATATAGATGTTATAAATAATGAATTATATTTAAGCTATTTAGATAATGAAATGGGTAAAAATGCATATTTAGCAAAATTTAATGGTTCAACTTTTGATGATTTAGGAATATATTATGCATCAGTAACAGCGGGAGGACATCAAAAAATTGTATCTTATAATGATACACCGTATGTATTTATTAGAGAAGCAAAGGGAGATAAGCTCATAGGATTTAAGTATGAAAATAATCAATTTGTAAAGGTGTTAGATGGTTCAATTATTGCAAAAACATTTGATTGTTATGTGTACGACAATAAATTATATATTTCTACTGTCAATGAGAATAATAAACTTCAAATATGTATTTATGATGGAAATAAATGGGAAACACATGTATCCCAAATTGAATCTTGTGAGTCTACTATGACAATGATCAATGGACATATTTATGTTTTATCTAGTCCATCATCCGGAAGTGAAAGTTTTAAAATGTATTTGTATGAAGATGATGATTTTATCCAAGAGGGAGATACGAGTATTGACTCATCATCAAGTTATTTTAATGTTATACCTGTTAATAATGAAATTTATTTATCTTATGTAAGAAATAGTGATCTAAAATCATTTATAAAACGAAAAACTATTAACATTAATAATCTTAAAAAGAAAAATTTGACAAATACAACTATTTCAAAAACTGATAATGGATATGAAGTTAAGTATGTTGATACTTTATTAACAGAAGGTATTGATTATAAATTAGAAAAACAAGAAACAGACGATAGTTGCATAATATCTATAAGTGCATTAGGAAATGGATATGAAGGGTCAAAGTCTAAAATTTTCAAAAATATCTCTAAATTAGATATAAGTTGTCCAAATGTAACATTTACAGGAACTACAACAACAAATGTAGTTAAAGTTCATGATGGTAATAAAGAATTAGTTGAAGGTATTGATTATAAGTTAAATTATTCTAATAATACAAGTCCTGGTCGTGCAACGGTAACTATTATTGGAATAGGAGATTACTATGGGGATAGTGTAAATGAATTTATTGTATACGAAGAAACAGGAGAAAGTTTTGGTGGATATGCATTAGACTTACAAGGGAAAATTGGATTCAATTTTTATTTCAAATTAGATGATGATTTGAAGAATGATAAAGGAGCGTATTTGTTATTCAATTTGCCTGATGGAACACAACTGAAAAAATATGTAAAAGATGCAAAAGAATACAATGGAAAATACTTATTCTCATGTGGGCTATCTTCTGTTGAAATGACGCAAAAAGTGAATTTTAATTTTTATAGAACAGATGGACGATGCAGCAAACAATATTCGTATGCTATAATTGATTATGCAAATGAATTATTTGCATTAGAGGGAAAGAATAATGGAATCTATGATAAACCTATCAAAGCAGTAAAAAGTATGTTGAATTATGGAGGTTATGCTCAAGAACTTTTTAAAAATAACCTTGATAATTTAGCAAATAATGGAGTAAAGAATGAATTTTTGCCTGAATTAAATCAATTGACAGTTAATGATTTATCTGATTCTAAATATGACCTGATTTATGAAAATGATAATGAGGATATTAGCAATATAGGGATGAGTTTAGAAATGCAATCAACAACATCAATTAGAGTTTATTTTAATTTAAAAAGCGGAAAATCTATAGATGATTATACTTTCTTGGTTGATGGAAAAAAAGTAAAACCTTATCAAGCAAGTGGAAATCGATATTGTATTATTATTTCAAATATTATATCGACTAAATTAGATGAAGTTCATACAATTAACCTTGCTGGAAAAATTATGAAATGTTCGGCTTTGTCATATGCTAAATTAGCACTTAATTATTCTGCAGTAAGTGATGAATTGAAGAATACAGTTAAAGCACTTTGTCTTTATTCCAAATATAGTCAAATAGCATTTAAAAATTAGAAAATAAATATAGAATATTTTGTGAAAGTAATATAAAATATAATAAAAGAAAGGAAGATTAATATGGAAAATAAACAATTTGAAATGCCTGAAATTGAAATTGTAAATTTTGATTCTGATGATATTATTGTTACATCTAATCCTGCACCATGTTCTGTAGAAACTCCAACAATGGGTGGATAATTAAAAAGTATTAGTATGTAATGAATATATAGAAGGCTGTCTTGCTTTTGAGACAGCCTTCTATAATTAAAAGGGAAAGATATGGAAATAGTTTTAAAAAGTAATGATGTTATAAATAAATTATTAATTAATAAAAAAATAGATATTTTAGAAGGCATCTTTTCGTTATATAGTATAAAAATTCCATTAGATGATGGTGTACTTCTATTTAATCAAATAACAAATGAGTTAATTTTTTTTCATGATGATAAGGATATGGAAAATCACAAAGATATACTTATTGAAAAGGGATTTTATGTTGGAATTGGTGTTGATGAAAAGAAAAAATATGATCAGATCAAGAAAATAATGAAATTAAAAAATGAAAAGAAAAATTATATAAATACTTATGTTGTTTTAACTACAACAGCCTGTAATGCACGCTGTTTTTATTGTTTTGAAAAAAAATGGCAAGAAGAAGTAATGAGTGAAAAAGTTGCTAATGACTTTGCGGATTATATTATTAGTCATCAACATGGTCATGAAGTTTCATTGACATGGTTTGGTGGAGAACCATTGATGAATGTAAGAGCTATTGATATTATTTCTAGTAAATTGAAACATCATAATATAAAATTCAAAGCTGATATTATTTCTAATGGATATTTATTTGATGAAGAGATTATCAATCGATGTATTAATGAATGGAATATAAAAAAGGTACAAATTACACTAGATGGTTCTGAAAAAATATATAACCATATTAAAAATTATAAAAATATAGGAAATGCTTATCAATGTGTATTAAAAAATATTGAATTGCTTTTAAAAAAAGGTCTGGTTGTTGTTATTCGATTAAATGTTGATTTGTATAATTATAATGACTTGATGCAATTAGCAAAAGAACTCTATAATAAATTTCATAAATATAATCGATTTTATGTTTATTCAAAGATGCTTTTTGGTGAAAAATATAGTATTCAGCAAAATCAAGACAAAAGATTACAAGCATTTATTAATTTACAAAATTATCTTTATGAATTAGGTTTATTTAAACCATCAAATATAGATAGCACATTTAGAATTAATAGTTGTATTGCAGATAGTGATAATGGATTTGTTGTATCACCTAAAGGTGAAATCTCAGCTTGCGATAATTATTCTGGAATTGAAATCATTAGTAGTATTTATCGCGACGAATTTGATAAAAATATTATTTTATCTTGGAAAGAACCATTAGCACAATTTAAGGAATGCGAGAAGTGTTTTTTATATCCATCCTGTAAGATGTTAAATAAATGTCCAGCAGAACAAGGAAGATGCAGTGAAAGATATAAAGGCGAACTTGAGTATAATATAAAAATGAAAGCGTATCATACATATATGAATTATAAAAAGGAAAATAAAAATGATATTTAAAATAAAAATTGTAGATTATGTATTCGAAGTAAATGCAATATATGAAAGCACAAAGATATTTTGTAAAGATTATTTAAGTGATGAAGAAGTTGATTATCAAATAAGTATTGGTCAAGATGATATTGATTTTGAAAGAGAAAAGGATAGAAAAGAACGAATAATCGAGAAAAGAGAAATGGTTAGTTTTAATGATTCATATTTGGAAACATTAGCATTGTATCGAAAAATTGTATCTTTATTAGTTGATAAGAATGTTGTGTTATTTCATGGATCAGCTGTTGAAGTAAATGGAGATGTTTTTCTATTTACTGCAAAAAGTGGAACAGGAAAGTCAACACATGTTTCTCTCTATAAAAAATTGTTTAAAAATGCTATCATTATAAATGATGATAAACCGTTATTAAAATTTGATAAAGAAGGTATATGGGTTTATGGGACACCATGGGCAGGTAAACATAATCTTCAAACAAATAAAAAAGGTTTATTAAAAGCAATATGTATTTTAGCTCAAGCTAGTGATAATAGGATAGAAGAGGTTTCTTTTCAACAAGCTTATTCATTATTGTTACAACAAAGTTATCGATTTAAAGATAAAAATAAAATGATAAAATCATTAAATTTGATTAATAAATTAAAGAATGTTTCTTTGTATCATTTTTATTGCAATAAAGATGATGAAGCAGCTTTGATATCTTATGAAAGGATGAAGTAAAATGAAATTAGTTGAAGGGGTTATTATTGAAGAACTAGGTGATGAATATGTTGCTGTTGCAACAGAAAAAGCAAGTGAAATATTTAATGGAATGATCAAATTAAATAATACTGCTTATTATATGATGAATTTATTATTTAATGATATAAATTATGATGATTTAATCGATCAGGTAAAAGAGTATTATGAAATTGATCAAGAATTAAGTAAAAAAGCAGTAGACAGCTTTTTGAATACACTTAGAGAAACTGGATTATTAAATGAATAAAATAAGCATTGAAAATCAATTAGAAAAAGATGAAATAATACAAACAACAATAGGATATAGCATGTATCCTATGTTAATCAATAGAAAAACTTTAGTTAAAATAAAGAAAGTGGATTATAAGCTAGATAAATATGATTTGCCTCTTTATAAAAGAAAAGAGCAATATGTTATTCATCGTATTATTGATGTAAGAGAGAATAGCTATATTATTAGAGGAGATAATACATATGTTAATGAAATTGTTCCTTTTAATGATGTTATAGGAATTGTTGATGCATTTTATAGAAAAGGAAAATGGTATTCTATTGAAAATAAAAATTATAAAAGATATATTTATTTATGGAGTAAGACATATTGCATTAGAAAAATATTAGTAAATATAAAAAGGAAAATTAGTTCATGGAAAAGAAGACAGCATTAAAATGGTTATATTCAATTATTGGTAACTTAAAATATCATATTTTAAGTTTGACGGTATTGAATAGTGCTATTTCATTATGTGCTGTTTTTTTTGCATATGAAATGCGGTATGTAATTGATTGTGCTACATCTAAACAAAAAGATTTGTTTATTAGACATGGAATTATTATTGTGGCTATTATACTTTCACAATTAATCATTTATGCAATTAATAAAAGAGAAGACGAGTATGTAAGAAGCCAAATTGAAAATAAAATAAAATTAATTTTATATAAAAATATTTTATATAGTGATTATCAGACAGTAACTTCTATTCATAGTGGGAAACTTTTAAATCTTCTAACAAATGATACGGTTGTTATTACCGACGGAATTGTTTCTATTATACCTAATGTAGTATCAATGTTAGTTAAACTTGTGGGCGCTTCTTTTGTTTTAATTCAACTAGATTATCGACTAGCAATTATTTTTCTTATAGGAGGGGTATTCCTTAGCTTCTTTACTATCTTTTTTAGAAGATTTATGAAATCATTACACAAAGTTGTTCAAGAGAAAGATGGTCTTGTTCGCTCTTTTTTACAAGAATCATTAAGTAATCTTTTAATTATAAAAGCATATACACAAGAAGATAAATCATGTATAGAAGCTAAAAATAGAATGGATGAGCATTATTCTATAAGAATGAAAAGAAATACCTATACTATCATAAGCAATGTTGGATTTTCATTGGTAATGAATATAGGATATTTATTTGGAGTTATTTGGTGTGGATTTGGAATTTTAAATGGGGATATTACTTATGGTGTTTTAACTGCTGTATTACAACTTATTAATCAAATTCAGCAGCCTTTTGCTAATGTCTCGTCTTATTTGCCTAAATACTATTCAATGATTGCATCAACAGAAAGAATATTAGAGATTATAGATCTTCCACATGAAAATAAAAAAATGAAAAATTATTATCAATTTAATAGTATTCAATGTAAAAATATCAGTTTTCACTATAAAGATGGAGAAGATATTTTAAATGAAACTTCATTATTGATTAATTATAGAGATTCTATAGGAATTATTGGTGAATCAGGAATTGGAAAGAGTACATTATTAAAAATGTTGCTAGGTTTATATCATCCTTATAAAGGAAAGTGTTATTTGAATATGGATGGTAAAAAGGTATTATTAGATGAAACAGCAAGAACTCTTTTCTCGTATGTACCACAGGGGAATTACTTATTGTCAGGAACAATTAAAGAATCAATTACTTTTTTTTCAAATAGTCCTCTAGATAAAAGACTTATGAAACAGGCTTGTTATATAGCTTGTATAAGTGATACGATAGAAAGTTTACCATTGAAATATGACACTTATATTGGTGAAAGAGGAAACGGTCTTTCTGAGGGACAAATACAAAGAATTGCTATTGCTAGAGCAATTTATAATCAGGCGCCTATTTTATTGTTGGATGAATGTACAAGTGCTTTAGATGAAATAACTGAAAAAAAAGTGATACATAATATTAAAGAATTAACTGATAAAACAATGGTTATTGTTACTCACAGAAAAGAGGCTTTAAAATTATGTAATCGTATTATTAAAATAAAAGATAGGAAATTTATTGAAAAGGATTAATTATGGAAAAGGAATATTTATATCTTGTTTATTTGTTAAAATGTGCATTGAATAAAGAAAAAGCAAATACAACCAATTTATCTTATTATGATGTTTTTGATATTGCTTGTAAACATAGTATTGCTGCAATGACTTTTGAAAGTGTAAAAGATAATTTAGATGCCAGTTTATATAGAAAATGGGAAGAAGTGAAAAATAAAGCTATTGCTAAGGACATTTATCAAAGAGCAGAATTAATTAAATTAATAAAATTATTTGAAGATGAAAATATACGTTGTATGCCTTTAAAAGGTACGATAATGAAAAACTATTATCCTTATACTTATTTTCGAGAAATGGCGGATTTAGATATTTGTATTGATTCATGCAATAGAGAAAAAGTTAAAAAAATTTTAATTAATAGAGATTATATTGTTGATCAATTTGGAAAAATAGGTCACGATGTTTATTTTAAAAAGCCAATTTACAATATAGAGATTCATGACTATTTGATAAATAGATTATTTCCAAAATTAAATCAATATTTTAAAGATGGTTTCTCATTAGCAAAGAAACAAAAAGGAAATGTTTATTATTTATCAAATGAAGATTTTTATCTTCATTTGATATGCCACGCCTATAAACATTTTTATGAAAATGGTACAGGTATAAGATCTGTATTAGATATTTATGTGTTTAGAAAATATTTTAAAAATCAGCTAAATGAGAAATATATCAAAGAAAAAGTTAAACTGCTAGAAATAGAACAATTTGAAAAAAATATTAATCAACTATCATTAGTTTGGTTTGAATGTGAAATGTACAATCAATATGTAAAAAGTTTTGAAAAAAGTATTTTTGATAGTGGAACATATGGTAGTAAAGAAGTTTATGTAAATAATATTTATAAAAGAAACTTGGAAGTATTACATAATAGTTTGTTAGCTAAAATTAAACTTTACTGGTCGCGAATTTTTCCAAAAATTCTTAATATGAGGGAAAATTTTCCAATTTTAGAGAAATTCATTATTTTGTTACCTTTTTGTTACATATATAGAATATTAAATGCTATATTGAACAAAAGAAATGTTATAAAAAAGGAAATAAAATTAATTAAAAATGCAAAATAAGTAAAAAAATCGTTCCATGGGAATAAGCCAATCTGCTTTACATTTAAGAATATTACATGGGTCTGTAAAGGATAATAGTTAAATTTCTTATAATCACTGCTATAACATATATGATATATAAATTACCAATAATATAGTTTATGGGATCTTCACATTCTATATTGTAGTACTTAGAGTTCTATATTTTTTAACGTTTACGTAGGTAAAAAAAAGAAATATAAATTTTAATGGTAATGCCATCATATTTTTATGAAGAAATTAAAAGCATATTATGGTGATTATTATAGCGTAACTGATTAGCCATTCCGATTAGGGTGATCAATCATATAATACAGACATCTTTTCTTATAAAATTAAAATGCAGATAAGTATCGTATATGCAAAATAATTACAGTGATTTATATTAAAGAAAATTAATCAATGAGAACAAGTGAAAATAAATAATTAAAACCTGCTTTAAAAGCAGGTTTTACTGTTGTCATTTTCATTAATACACTGTCGTCACTCGATTAACATGGTGTGTGCAGGAGGCTGAAATATTCAAATATATTAAATAGCCCTAATAATACTCTCGGAATTGAATATTTAAAAGCTTTACAGCTTTCAAAATCGAAGATAAAAGCTTTTACATTACAAAGGCAGAGTTCAGCTCACAACTCTCTTAAAGTAGAAAATGGATTTTCAAGTGGGACAGCTATTAGAAATATGATTTTTGAAAATGATTTTGACAGTTTATTCTCTGTAATGCCCAAGTCTTCTTATGAGATATTAATTGATGCTCTACGTTCTGGAGAATACGTTGCTGATTTATCTTCTTTCGAAAAAGAAATTATATTTAAATTAAGAAACATGTATATTGATGAAATTGCTGAACTTCCTGATGTTTCTGAAGGTTTAGAAAATTTAATCAAAGAATCTGTGTCAAATTGTAATACATTAGATGAACTAATTGAAAAAATAAAATCTAAGAGATATACAAGAACGCGAATTCAGCGTATTTTACTATATGCTTTACTTGGATATACAAAATCTGATTATGAAATATTAAAAAAGAATCCTGTTCCATATATTAGAGTTTTAGGTTTTAATGATAAAGGAAAAGAATTGCTATCTTCAATTTCTAAAAATAATAAAAAATTAAATGTTATAACTTCTGTTAAACAATTTATGGATAAAAATAAAAAAAGTAAATCTTGGATAAGCTTATTAGAAAAAGATATTTTATCCACTGATATTTATACTCTAGGATATTCTAATAATTCTAAAGCTGGTTTAGATTATACAAAAAAACTTATAACATTATAACAGAATAGCGAGCCAAAGACTCAAAAGTCTACTGACTCGCTATTCTGCTGTAAATTTTTCAACTAATGTAATTCACTATCACTTCATAATATCTTATTTTTTCTCCTCTTTTTTGATAATTTTTCCCCTCTATGTCAATCTTTTCTACCTCAATAGATGTTCTTGTTTTACTTTCTTCCTTTTTTCTATCTTCTAGGATTTCTTTACACTTTTCTCCGTTTAAGAGCATTTCAATTGTTTCTCTATCCAAACGGTAGTGTAAATAATATTCTAGCTGTATGTCTGTCATTATTAGCTTTCCAAGTCCACACAAACCTTCTACTGTAAACACACATTTATCTGATGTAGTTACGCAATAGAAATCATATCCATTTCGATATAATGTATCATCTTCCTTTATAAATTCAATTTCTATAATTTCTGAGTTTGGTGTTACAATTATTTTCTTAGTTTCTCCTTTGTGCAATGTTTTAGCAACGTTATATGCGTCTGGTCCAAAATAGCCTTGTAAATATTCATCGCAAATTATAAATTTCCGTTCTGGATGCCAATCAATCCGAATCATGTTTTCAAAAGTGGCACCAATTTGTTCACCTGGTAATGCCCTAGGATAGCCCTTAGGTTTTGTTCCTTGTTTGACTATATTTTCTGTAATCAGGTATAGTTCTCCAGTTCCTGAATACTTTGTAAGAGTATATACTCTTAACACTGCTGATTCTAATACCACATAGATACCTGGCCAGCCACCATAGTCATACCAAGCTTTAAAAGTTTTTTCTGCTAATGTTCCATACTTATAGCGGATACTGCCAGAATACACTGGCGATGGATATACTTGACGAGGTGGATAAAATTCAATCATTCTTTTCTCCTTTGCTTTTGCGTAGAGTCATACTATAACATCTACATTGTGCATTTTTCATAACATACAGTATTATATACCATATATTGCTTTACGTCAACTTCATATTAAACTCCAAAAAATTAATTCAATAATATATAATGATTATTTTATTTATATTCTTAGGAAA
>OIZF01002134.1_pt1 | contig 10204 bp, 8 predicted proteins | sample 1588471 | NCBI WGS metagenome assembly OIZF01 (sample SAMN03283279) | human gut metagenome | biome: human-associated habitat; material: feces | host: Homo sapiens | place: Peru | collected 2012
AATAAAATTCTGCCTCCAAGAGGTGTATATAAGACTAATACACACATAGATTCAAGAGTCTTTAAGAGTATTACAAATGTCGGAATTAATCCAACAGTTAAAGAAGATGGAAGAATTGTAGTCGAAACTCATATATTAGATTTCAATGAAGATATTTATGATAAAGAAGTGAAAATTGAGTTTATAAAATTCATAAGAGAAGAGAGAAAATTCCCTGATTTAAATGCATTAAAAAGGCAGATATTACTTGACATATCGGAAGCAAATTTATAAAATAGAATCATGAATTTGTGAGGTTGTTTTATGTGAAAATAAAAGAAAAGGAAAGGTACTAGTATGCAAATCAGGGTAGCAATTTTAGATCAGGATCAGAACTATCAAAACAGGGTATTAGTTGCTTTGCGTGAAAAATTTTCTAAAAAATTACAGGTATTCCCATGTAATAGTACAGAAGACGTTTTATCGGTAATAGAAGCACATGAAGTAAAGGTTTTTGCAATTAATAAGATGATTAACTATGATATTTCCCAGATACCGGAGGAATGTGCAATAGTATATTTATCAGAATTAAAATCAGTTAAAGAGGAAGATGGAACACCAGTAGTATGCAAGTATCAGAAAGTTAAGAATATTGCTGGTGAATTATATAATATCGGCAAGAACTATGATAAATTATTAGCTGAGAAGAAAGAAGCAGAGAGAAAAGCTGAAGCTGAAAGACTAGAAGCTGAAAGAAAAGCTGAAGAAGAAAGATTAGAAGCTGAAAGAAAGGCTGAAGAAGAGAGAAGAAAAGCCGAAGAAGAAAGACTAAGTAGTTTTCAAGGATTGACAATTAAATACTATTTGATTATAATAATACGATTTAGCAAAAGTTGAATGGGCGGCTTGGGATGAAAGGAGTATGTTATTATGTATGAATATGTGGATGACAAACAATTTCTGAGCCGTATGCGTTCTCTTTGCGGAGATATAATGCAAGACCTTTGCCATACCTTAAAAGAAGAATATGATATAGGTTCTTCGTTTTATCTTGTGGGTAGCGGAGCAAGAAACCTAATACTTCAAAACTACAATCAACCGATTGATTTGGATTATAATCTTGAAATCACAAGAACAGATGATTGGGAAGATTGCAAAGAAATCAAAGAATGTGTCAGAAAGGCTTTCAATATTGTTCTTAGAGAATATGGGTGGAGCGACTGCCAAGATTCCACCTCATCTTTGACAACAGAAAAGCGACACTTTAATCAGGGAAATAGTACAAAATTTTCAATGGATATTTGTATTGTTTGCGAGGATACAGACGGGAACTATCATCGCCTTATTCACGATAAGCGATGTTTTCCAAACAGATATTTTTGGAATCAAGCTCCTTATTCGAGACGACTCAAAGAAAAAGCTGATTATATCAAGAGTAACGGAAAATGGGCATTAGTCAGAGAGCAATACAAGAAAATTAAAAATAAGTATTTAACATCAAATGACTATAACCATTCTTCCTTTATCTGCTATATTGAAGCAGTAAACAATGTCTATAATTCAAGAGGACGTTGGAAATAAAATTTAACATTCTTTTATATCGTCACTTAATTAAGTGGCGATTTTTTTATACCTAAAAGGAGGTAATGAAACACAATAATTATCAAGGTTGATAACAAAATGATAACAGTATATCGGTAACGATGGATAATATGGATATATCAAATTATCAGGAGCAAAAGAAGATAAAATTTCTAAACAAAAAAGTTTAGAATCACATCTTTGTTGCAGAGTGGGAATAACTCCGCAATCTCGATAAATGCCCTATTTATAAGACTTTCGGGAGTTTTGCAATCCAAAATTGCAACATTTTGGCAACAATAAAATATTCACAAAAGATTAAGAGCTATCAGACATCAAGTCCGATAGCTCTTTTGCTTAAACAGTGTTATTAAAACGATAATATTTCGGCATATATCGACCGCTTTTATTCGTGATTGTTATCGTAATTAATTCCAAACTTCTTCGGCGATTTCCTTAACCAATCTGAGCTTTGCCCATTGTTCTTCTTCGGTGATTTTGTTGCCTACTTCGCAAGAGGCAAAGCCGCATTGCGGGCTGAGGCAAAGTCTTTCAAGCGGAACATATTTTGCCGCTTCGTTAATTCTTGCAATAACTTCTTCTTTGTTTTCAAGCTTAGGCGATTTTGTGGTGATTAAGCCCAAAACAACGATTTTATCATCCGATACTTTGGCAAGCGGCTCAAATCCGCCCGAACGCTCGTCATCGTATTCAAGGAAAAGTGCGTCTACATTTTCCTGCGCAAAAACCCAGTCTGCAACAGGGTCGTATGCACCGCTCGAAAAATATGTTGAGTGGTAGTTGCCACGGCAAATGTGAGATGTGATTACCATATCTTCAGGCTTGCCTTCAAGTGCAAGGTTGTTGACTTTGAGAAGTTTGTTTTTGTATTCTTCTGCGGTTATGCCGAAAATATCGGTGCCGCCCTCGGTGAGAGCCGAACCCCACGAGCAGTCGTCAAGCTGAAGATTGCGGCAACCTGCCTCGTAAAATTGAGCAATAACATCACGATAACCTGCCGCAATATCCTCAATCAGTTCGTCATCGGTTGCGTAAAATTTTCGAGTAAGTTCAATGTTGCCCGGAACGGTAAATTGCAAATATGTTTGTGCCGGTGCAGGGATTGTATACTTTGCAATCGTGTTTTCGTTCTCAAACTGCTTCAAAAACTTGAAGTATTCCACAAACGGGTGAGCCTTTGCCTTGAATTTGCCTACAAGGTAAGTGTCGTCAAGCACAGCAAGTTCGCCGTTAAACGGAACTCCGCCGCCTGTTGCCTTGTGCTCAACTCCGTCAAATCCCCACATAAAATCAAGGTGCCAAAATGTTCGTCTGAACTCGCCGTCCGTGATTGCGTGGTAGCCAAGCTCCTTTTGCTTTGCAACAAGGTTTGTGATTGCATTGTTGATGATTTTGTCATATTCGTTTTTGTCGATTTTTCCGTTTTTGTAATTTTCCTTTGCGTCTTTAACCTCCTGCGGTCTTAAAAAACTGCCCACAAAGTCATATTTAAACGGTGTTTTGATTGTACTCATAATAAACTGTCCTTTCGTTTGTTTGTTGATGAGTACAGTTTATCACATAAAAATCGTTTTGTGAAATACATATAAAATGCGGTTTGCCATAGTTTTATTCTATGGGCAAATGCCTTTGCAGTGCTTCAATATATGTGTTTGCGTAGCGTGAAAGCATAATGTTTTTCTTTTTAATAATGCCGATGTGCATTGAACAATCCATAATGAGTGGTTTTGCAATGATGTCCTCGCCGTTCAGTTCTTTGTCAATAACACCCGAACTTACGGTGAAACCGTTCAGCCCGATTGCAAGGTTAAACAGCGTTGCACGGTCACGCACTTCTATGCTTTTTGGCATATCGAGCACGCTTAAAAACTCCTCGCTGAAGTAAAACGAATTTCGCTCGCCCTGTTCGTACACCAAATAAGGATAAGGTTTTAATTCTTCAAGGCTTATGCAGTCTTTGTCGGCAAGCGGATGATTTTTGCTTATAAAAATATGCGGCAACGCTTCAAATATTTCTTCAAATACAAGGTCGTTTTTCTTAAACAGCTTGCACAAAACATCCTCGTTGCTTTCGCTCAAATACAAAATTCCCAGCTCGCTGTTGCCGTTTGCAACATCGTCTATGATTTCGCCCGTCTGGGTTTCACGCAGAGTAAAATTGTATTCTGCGGCGTCGTATTCGTTCACTACATCAACAAAAGCGTTCACGGCAAACGAGTAGTGCTGGCACGACACGCAAAATTTAGGCTTTCTGTTTGAATCGGTACAAAATCTTTCTTTCATAATGTCCGCCTGTTCAAGCAGATTGCGTGCAAATGAGAGAAGTTCCTCGCCCTCTTTGGTAACGGTCATTCCTTTGTTTGAACGCACAAATGCCGTAACATTCATTTCTTTTTCAAGGCTGTGAATTGCCGCACTCAGGCTCGGTTGAGATATGTACAGTTTTTCGGCTGCCGCAGTAATGTTTTTGCATTCGGCAACGGTTACAAGGTATTTAAGCTGTTGCAATGTCATACGAACACCTCTAAAATAAGTATGTTTTTATTATATATTGATTTTTTTGCCATTTCAACTCTAAAAATATTTGACAAAGTTATATAAGTGTGCTAATATGAATGTGAGTTAGCAGGTGCTAACTTAAAATTAGAGTAAACAGTTAGCATAGACTAACTGCATAGGAGAACAATATGGCTTTTGTTGAAATTAACGGAATAAAAAAACATTTCGGTGCAGGCGACAACAAGATTGAAGTGCTCAAAGGTATAGACCTTGAAATTGAAAAGGGCGAGATGTGCGTGCTTCTCGGACCGTCGGGTTCGGGCAAATCAACGCTTCTCAACATCATCGGTGCGATTGAATCGGCAGATGAGGGCACAATCACCGTAAACGGCGAAAAAACACGGCTTATGAATGAAAAACAGCTTACCCGGTATCGCAGAAAACACCTCGGTTATGTATTTCAAATGTATAATTTGATACCTAATTTAACCGTAAGGGAAAATATTGAGGTCGGTGCATATTTGAGCGACAATCCACTTGACATTGATGAACTTATGGTAATTCTCGGCATAAGCGACCAGGCGGACAAACTCCCGTCACAACTTTCGGGCGGTCAACAGCAGAGGACTTCAATCGGCAGGGCGATTGTTAAAAATCCGGACATTTTGCTTTGCGATGAACCAACGGGTGCACTTGATTACAAAACCTCAAAGGAAATTCTAAAACTCCTTGAAGATGTCAATCAAAAGTACGGCAGCACGGTTATTATGGTTACGCACAATGATGCAATAAAAAATATGGCAGACAGGGTTTTCACGCTTCGTGACGGAGAAATTCGCAAGAATTATATAAACGAAAACAAAGTGTCTGCCAAGGATTTGGAATGGTAAGGAGCGTGAACAAAAATGCACAATCCATTAAATAAACGCTTTAAGCGTGATTTGCGTTCCGATGCAGGCAAGTATGTTGCAATATTTTTGTTTATAGTGTTCTTTATCGGTGCGGCATCGGGCTTTATGGTTGCCGACAATTCGGTTACGGCACAATTCAAAACAACGGCTGAAGAGTGCAACATAGAGGAAGGTCATCTTGCATTTAATGTCAGACCGTCAAACGAACTGTTGGGTAAAATAGAAAGCCAAAACGACCTAAAACTTTATGATTTAAGCTATAAAGAAGGAACCGTTAAAAAAGACAAAACCCTGCGTATTTACAAGGTGAGGAATGAGGTTAACAAAGAGTGTCTTATGAGCGGTGAAATGCCGACAAAGGACAGTGAAATTGCAGTTGACCGTATGTTTGCCGACAATAACAAAATCACCGTTGGCGACAGCCTTAAAATAAAAGAAAAAAAGTATGTTGTATCGGGCTTGATTGCATTGTCCGATTACAGTGCTTTGTTCAAAAGCAATGCGGATATGATGTTTGACGCCGTTGGTTTTGGAGTTGCCGTTATGACCGACAGCGGATACAACGCAATCGGAAATGCTCACGAAACAATTAATTATGCGTGGAAGTACAACACTCCCGTTGAAGATGAAGAAACCGAAAATGCAAAAAGCGAACTTTTGATGAAGTCGCTTGAAAATATACTCAAAGAATACGATGAGCCGCTTATTCAGGCACAGGTGGATTCTCTTTACAAAAAAGCAAAGCCGTACATAAACAGCCTTCGTGATGAATTTGATGTTGCCGAAAAAGAGCTTGAATTAAAGTATTTTGCCGCTATAAGAAAAGCAAGTATAAACGATACGGCAAAGATGGCAAAGGAACTCGGTATTACCGAAAAACAGTACAAAAATCTAAAGCAGGTTCTCGAAGATGCGGACAAAAACAGCGATGAGTGGGATTTTGACTCACTCGATTCCGCACCTAAAATCAATCTTGACGATTACAAAACAAGTGATGATATGGATTTTGACGATATGTACAATCAAATCTATAAAATCGTTGATGCAGTAAGCGACGCCAAACTTTACGATTGCAGTCAAATTTACCGTGACCTTGCTTCGCTTAAAAAAATTACGGATAAATTCAGCATAGACGACAGCGGAATACTCAACATAAAGGATTACAGTGCAAAATACACCAACAAATCCATTATGTACGCCCGAGAAGACAGCGGCTCGGACAAAGCGACTATGATGCTGATGACATATATCATTATGGTTGTCATTGCGTTTCTCTTTGCCGTTACAACCTCAAACACCATCACAAAAGAGGCAAATGTTATCGGCACGCTCCGTGCAATGGGTTATTCAAAAGGCGAACTGATTCGCCACTATATGTTTTTGCCGATTGCGGTAACGCTTGCGGGCAGTATTGTCGGCAATGTTTTAGGGTATACGCTCTTCCAAAAGGTTTTTGTGGGAGTCTATTACTCAAATTATTCGCTCCCTACATTCAAAATGCTGTGGAATATGAATGCGTTTTGGGAAACAACGGTGGTGCCGTTTATTCTGATGATACTTGTAAACTTTGCTATGCTTACAAAGAAGCTTAAAATCAGTCCGCTGAATTTCATCAGGGGCGAGCTTAAAGAAAGCGGACAAAAACGGCTGATAAAACTTCCAAAGAAAATGCCGTTTTTCTCAAAGTTCCGACTTCGCATTTTCTTCCAAAATGTGCCGTCGTATCTTACTCTTGCCTTGGGCGTATTCCTTGCCGGAGTTCTCGTTGTGTTCGGCTCAATGTATGGTCCGTTGCTCGATGATTATGCAAATATTGTTAAGGAAAATCAGCTTTCAAAATATCAGTATGTTATGATTAACGAGGCAGAAAGCGAAAATGCCGATGCCGAAAAATTCTGTATGACTTCGCTTCAAACAACCGACAAAAAGTTTATGACCGATGATGTAACGATTTACGGAGTTGAAAATCAAAGCAAATACATCACCGAAAATATTCCGATGGGTGAGGTGCTTGTTTCAAGTGCAATGGCAGAAAAGTTCGGACTTTCCTCCGGCGATGAATTCACGCTGAAAGAGCAGTATAAAGACAAAACCTATTCGTTCAAAGTCGGCGGAGTGTATAACTATGATGCCGCAATCACCGTGTTTATGAATCGAGGCGATTATCTCACTCAATTTAATGAAAAATCGGATTATTTCAACGGATACTTCAGCAATTCAAAACTTGATGATTTAAGCGATGACGATGTTGCCACCGTTATTACCGAAAAGGATTTGACCAAAGTTGTCACCCAAATGCAGGTGTCTATGACGGAGTTTGTAAAGGTGTTTAAGGCACTGGGCGTTGTCATTTTCCTGCTTGTAATGTTTATATTGACAAAGCAGATTATTGAAAAAAACAGCAAGTCCGTATCCATGACAAAAATTCTCGGATTTTCGGATATTGAAATAGGCAAGCTTTATATAATCATAACTTCGCTTGTTGTGCTTGCGTCACTTTTAATATCCGTTCCGCTTATATCACTTGCGTTGCGTTGGGCGTTCAAGTCGTATATTTATACGCAGATGACGGGATATATTCCGTACATAGTTTCAAACAGCTGTTATGTAACAATGGTGGTTTTGGGCATTGTCAGCTACACTGTTGTTGCGTGCCTTATGCTTCTTAAAATCAAAAAAACGCCTCTCGGCGAAGCACTCAAAAATCAATCATTTTAGTTTGATTAAATATTTAAATAAAAACCGCACCTGTTGAATTTGACAAGTGCGGTTGCTTTGGTTAAGCGAGTTTTATTTATTGTAGTTTTCAAGGAAGTTGTGCTTTACGCCGTCCTTTTTGTATGCAATTACGGTGTCGATATTTACATTTTCAACACTGCGGAAGATGTTGCTTTCAACCTGCGGGTTGACCTTTTTCATCTCTCTTATCATATTTTTGATTTCCTGACGCTTTGAGGCATTGTCCGGATTGCACGAGGTGCAGGTGTCGGTGAATTTGCACGCACATTGGATAAAGTGTAAATCGTTGTAGTCACGCCAGCGTTTGATGTCGTCCTCACGGATGAGATACATCGGGCGGATAAGTTCCATTCCCTCAAAGTTTGTTGAATGAAGTTTCGGCATCATTGTTTGCACCTGACCGCCGTAAAGCATACCCATAAGCACGGTTTCGATAACATCATCGTAGTGATGACCGAGTGCGATTTTGTTGCAGCCGAGTTCCTTTGCCTTGTTGTAGAGGTGACCCCTCCTCATTCTTGCACAAAGGTAGCAAGGCGATTTTTCAATATGCAAAACCGATTCAAAAATATTCGATTCAAACACGGTAATCGGAATGTTGAGAAGTTTTGCGTTTTTCTCTATAATCTCTCTGTTTTCGGGGCTGTAACCCGGGTCCATAACAAGAAAAACGACTTCAAACGGAAACTTGTTGTGCCTTTTAAGTTCCTGAAAAAGCTTTGCCATAAGCATTGAATCTTTGCCGCCCGAAATGCAAACGGCGATTTTGTCGCCCTCTTCAACAAGGTTGTAATCGTTGAGTGCCGCAGTAAATCTGCTCCAAATCTCTTTGTGGAACTTTTTGTTTATGCTTCGCTCAATGTCCTTTGCTCTGTTTGAATTCACCTTGAGCTCCGACAGCATATAGCCGTAGTATCCGTCTTTGAGGTTTGCGGCAAGATAGCCGTGCTGTCTTAAATTTTCGGCAATCGGGTCGCTGATAATGCCGCTTTTGCAACAGATGATGAGAAGTTTATCTTTCGGCAGAGTGTCAAGACTTTCTTCAAGTTTTGCCTGCGGAATGTTCACCGCTCCGTTGATTGTGCCGTAGGTAAATGCAATTTCGTCACGGATGTCGATAACCGTATAGTCATTGCTGTCAAGCGTTTTCATCTCGTCAACGGTTATTTGTTCAATTTTTTCAAAATCACTTTTTGTCATAGTTTTGCTCCGAACGTAAAATATCACAAATATTATAGCAGAAATGCCAAAAAATTCAATGAAAATTTGTCATTCTATCCAAATTGGATTTGTAAATGCCCAAAACATTTCCGGCATTGTTTTGTTTGTCTTTTTGACTCCTCTGTTGCCGAGGAAGGTTCTCTCCGCAAATGCCACAACCCTTGTTGATACCGGACCGAGGTTGTAATCTATTTCGGCACGGATAAAGCCTGCCTCTTTGATTTTAAACTGTGCCGACCAAGTTTTGAAATTCTTTTCCGCCGTGTGGGTAAAAATCACCTTGTCGTTGTTGTAAACTACAAGTTTGTGACCTTTTTTGAATTTTGTAATTGTTATTTCCGCCGTGTCGTTTTCGGACAGTTTTGCCGTGTCGCCCACCTGAGCCGAACCTACGGTTAAGTAAATCATACTCGATTTAGGCGAGTTTGTAACAACGCTCCTGCCCTCACGGATGGCTTTTAGGATTGAGTCGGCAGTCTTTTCTTCTGCCAAAACATAGGTTGTCGGCACGGCAAGAAACGATACGGGGCCGTAATATCTGTGATGGTCCGAGCCGCCCACAGCCATAATTTTGTTGTCCTTGAGCAACTGTTTGTGCCACCACTCCATATTTTTCAGGTTGTCGGAGTGCTGAACGGTGTTCCAAACCTCAACCGTGTCAAATTTAAATTCGTCTTTGTCAAGCAAAAACGGACAGTTTGAGCAAAACGGGTGATTGAGCGAAATTGTTGCTCCGGCTTCTCGGCTTGCGTCAATCAGCTTTTTGTAATCCTCAACGGTGTCAAGTTTGTGCGGCGGGTCGTGCGGAACTTTTGCACCCCAAACATTAACATGTCCCGGTTCGTCTGTAAGCTCTTGACCTTGAATAATCAGCATATCGCCGTCAAATCGGCTTTTCTTAATCGTGTTGTAGTTGTGGTCTGTGATTATCATATAATCAAGGCCGATTTTTTTACATTCCGAAATCAGCTTTTCGGGCGTCATATTACCGTCGGAATTTGTTGTGTGCAAATGGGTGTCGCCCTTGTACCATTTTTTCATAATACCAACCCCTTTAATATATACTTATTATATCATATTTGCGGAATGTGTTGCAATAAGTATAAATATATGTTATTTTAAAACTGAAAGAATATCAGACTGTCGATAAAGTCCCTGAATCACGCCATTAAAAATAAACTAATCGATTTGAGCCTCTCTTGTGTAAAGGGTGCGGGTCTCCTGTGGAGACCTCTGCATTTTAATGCAGAAGC
>OIZF01002137.1_pt1 | contig 10191 bp, 13 predicted proteins | sample 1588471 | NCBI WGS metagenome assembly OIZF01 (sample SAMN03283279) | human gut metagenome | biome: human-associated habitat; material: feces | host: Homo sapiens | place: Peru | collected 2012
GAATGGAGAAGATAAATTCTCAGCCTTGTTTGACGACATAAAGAATGCTAAAGATAATATTCATGTAGAATACTATGCCTTCTTTAATGACAAAATCGGGACTGCTTTTCGCGATCATCTAATTGAAAAAGCTAAAGAAGGGGTGGAAGTTAGAGTAGTTTACGATCCGTGGGGAGGAAAAACAAAAAAAGATTTCTTTAAGCCGCTGCAAGAGGCAGGAGGTAAGGTTACAGCCTTTATCACATCGCGTAATACACTAACAAAAACCCGACTTAACTATCATTTACATCGTAAAATTGTAGTGATAGATGGTCAAATTGGTTGGACTGGAGGTTTTAATGTTGGTGATCAATATATTTATAACAGTAAAAAGTTTGGCTTCTGGCGCGATACACACGGTAGAATTGTTGGTACAGCAGCTTTTGGTCTTCAAGAAACATTTATTCGAGATTGGAATGTTTCAGTCAGAGATCCTAAAGATAAGCTCGAACGAAAAGATTCATATTTTGTGGTACCAGAAGAAGAAGGAAACATTGATATTCAGATTGTCGCTAACGGACCAGAGAGTGATAATAAAACCTTAAGAACAGGTTTTATTAAAATGATTATGGATGCGGAAGACTATATTTGGCTTCAATCGCCTTACTTGATACCTGATGACTCTATGATAACGGCGCTTGTAGCAGCGGCGAATTCTGGTGTTGATGTAAGAATCATGATACCCAATATGCCAGATCATCCGTTTATTTTTAGAGCAACACAATATTACGCAAATTATCTGCATAAACACGGTGTGAAAATATACAATTATACAAATGGTTTCATACACTCTAAAACCCTTGTAATGGATGGAAAATTAGGTGTATTTGGCACAACTAATCAAGATATTCGCAGTTATGAATTAAATTTTGAGATAAGTGCTTTTTGTTATGATGAAACTATAGCAAAAGAGATGAGCAGGACCTTTGAGGGAGACTTAATAAAATCAAAGCTACTTACAGATGAAGAAATTGCCCAACAATCTATCTGGCTTAAAATCAAGCAAAACTTTTCGAGATTACTTAGTCCAATATTATAAGTGTTTTGTAATAGGCTGAAACTATATTATTGGTCATGTGTGTGATATATTTATTTCAAAGATGGAAATATTGTTGAACTACTTCAGAATAATTCTTTATAGGAACTAAGAAATTTTGTGGTCAGAATTTAAAATACACAAATAAACGAGGTATTATTGAAAAATAGGAAACTTAAAAAAATAAAAACCACTTGAAAATGTCAGTGGTTTTTTATTTTGAAGCAATTCTTCCTATATTCAACTGAAATGCAATATATGAAGAGTAAAGGAATAAATTATACAAATTCTTCATACTCATTAGGGTCTTGATTGTCTACCCTGCCATCGCCTCTTTCCAGGTCAGTGATTCTATTAATTTCTTCCAAAGAAAGTGAAAAATCAAAAATATCTATATTTTTTCTTTGGTGTTCTGGAGAAGATGCTTTAACAATAGGTATAATACCTCTTTCAATTTGCCATCTTAGAATGATTTGACCAGTATCCTTATCATATTTTTGAGCTATGTTTTGAATCAGGCTTTCCTCAAGCTCTTTACTACCGCGTCCTAAAGGACTCCATGCCTCAGTTAAAATCCCCCATTTTTTATTAATTGCTAATAGTTTTTCTTGAGGCCAGTAAGGGTGAATTTCATTTTGATTAATTGCTGGTATAACACCAGTTTCTTGAATTATTTTGTCGAGATGGTCTTCCTCAAAATTAGATACCCCAATTGATCTTACAAGACCCCGTTTTTTTGCTGCAATTAGTGCTTTCCAAGCTTCAACATAATTATCTTGCTTTGGTAGTGGCCAGTGGATCAAGTAAAGATCAAAATAGCTCAATCCCGTTCGTAATAAAGACTCTTCAATCATCTTCAAAGCATCTTCAAAATGATGATATTTACCAGGTAGCTTAGTTGTCACAAAAAAATTTGATCGAGGGATGCCAGAACGACGAATTGCTTCTCCAACTGCTCCTTCGCTATCATAATTAGTTGAGGTATCAAGTAAACGATAACCGCTTTGTATGGCCGTCAAAATTTGCTCCACTCCTTCATATCCACGAATCTGAAATGTCCCTAACCCTATTTTAGGAATCAAATGTCCATCATTAAGTAGATGTTTTTCTTGTTCAATCATTTTATTGTCCTATTTTCCTTTCTGGCTGTTTAAGATCATAAATAGATTCTGTAAATTAAACTTTTTTAGACTTTCAATGCTAACTGTCTATCTATCTATCTTTATAGTACAAAGTGTAACGTAACTATACCCAATTGTGAAATAATATGCTTATGATTGCTTTTTTCAACTAGGTATAACTTTTATTGTACAAGTTTATTTATACTGTGAGTAAATCTCTGTTGCAGATTTAGAGATTAATAAAATAGTTTTTAAAATATACAATTTGGTGGTGGCATACAATATTCTCGTGTTTACAAATATAGGGATTTGTAATAAAGAATTGCTGTGAATATAAGTATAACAATCGATGACTGTATAATTTTTCTGATCCAATGTAGAGTATTAATAAATTATAAAAAGTCATATTGTTTGAATGCGCTTTCGAATTGTGTTAGATTAGGGTTAGATAATAATATGTATTCTATAGAAAGAGGTGACTTATGATTTGGTCATTAATTGTTGGTGCATTAATCGGTTTAATCGCTGGTGCGATTACAAATAAGGGAAGTTCAATGGGCTGGATTGCTAATATCTTAGCAGGGTTAGTTGGATCTTTTGTAGGTCAAGCCTTACTTGGAACTTGGGGACCTTCGCTTGCTGGCATGGCATTAATACCATCCATTATTGGAGCGGTCATTGTGGTTGCTGTAGTTTCCTTCTTCTTATCTAGAATGAATCACTAGATCTTAATATCTTAAGATCAAGAAAGGAGGAGTTTTGGCAACTGGAAAGAAAATAATACTCATTATCCTTGATCTCCTTTTACTTACGCTTGTTCTACCAATGACTTGGGATTATTACAATTTCATGGAGTATGATTGGAGGACAACGACCTCTAGTAACATTCCGTTCATAGGCAAATATATGGCAGACTATTTGTTTTGGGGGAACATCGTTTTAACAGTCATATTAATTCTCGCCTTGATTGTAATTCTTTTTTATCCTCGAACCTATATGGATGTACAACTCACTTCAAATAATGGAGATTTAACTTTAAAGAAGTCTGCCATTGAAGGTTTTGTAGGTGAAAAAGTAAAAGAAAATGATTACCTTAAAAACTCAAAAATCGCTGTTTCACTTTTTAAAAATAAGATAAAAATTGATATAAAAGGTGAGATTATTCCTCGAGTTGAAGTGGCCCAAAAAGCCGAAGTTCTGGAACAGGAAATCATTGAAGGCTTAAAAAAATTCTTTGGATTGGAACATACGGTTAAACTTAAAGTAAAAGTCAATACATTAAGTAAAGACGATAACCCTAAACGACAACGTGTTATGTAGGAGGGATCAATGGATTATTTCGAAAAAAATCGATACCCGATTATAGGGGGAATCGTAGGTGCACTCATTGCTGTGTGTATCTTCACTATTGGATTTTGGAAAATGATTCTGGTTTTATTTTTAATTGGATTAGGAATTTATATTGGTCTATTCTTAAAAAAATCAGGAATCATTGATCAATTTATAGATCGTAAATAACACTATAAAAGGGGAATATTATGGTACAAGAAAACATGAAGGCATTTGGAACAATGGCAGAAAAAGAAACTCCTAAAACAAAGGAAACCCAACCAGAAATTAAGGGAGCCTTGACTTATGAAGATAAAGTTGTGCAAAAGATTGTAGGACTAGCATTAGAATCAGTGGATGGGCTTCTTTCCGTAGAAGGTGGATTCTTCTCAAACTTAACAGGAAAACTTATTAATACTGATGATGTTACAACAGGTGTTGGCGTAGAAGTTGGGAAAACACAGGTTGCAGTAGACTTGAAAGTAGTTACAGAATATCGTAAGAATGTGCCTGATATTTATGAAAAAATTAAAGAAGTCATTCGTAAAGAGGTTGCGGCAATGACAGAATTGGAAGTTGTTGAAGTTAACGTAACAGTCACAGATATTAAAACGAAAGAGCAACAAAAAGAAGATGATGTAAGTATTCAAGATCGAGTGACTAGTGCGGCTCAAACAACTGGAAAATTCACCTCTGAACAAGTTGATAAAGTAAAAGACAAAGTAGAAGACAATACAGATAAAGAAGCTAGAGTTAAATAAATTTCTAGATAAATCGTGAGAAATAAAAGCCTCTATTATGAGGCTTTTTTAGTAAGTGACTTCAATTATATAGTTTTTTATTTAGATAAAAGCACCGAGTCAAATAAGTCTAAGGAGATCTTTCATGATAGATTATAACACACGTATTTGTGTCTACTTTTATAGTATAGCTCCAGGTCGGGCAGATATTGGTAAAGATACAGGCGAAGTATTGAATAATGAGTAAGGGTTTAATTTTATTTTAGGGGGAAGCAATTATGAAATTTGAAGAAACATTATTACCAGAAAAATCAGATGTAATGACATTACAAAATATGATCAGAAAGTATAATAGGCAAAATTTTGAAACTGCAAATCAAACAGATTTTGCTATTTACATAAAAGATGATAGTGAGAATGTTATGGGGGGTATTTCAGGAGAAATATTTGGTAATTGGATGGATATAGAATATTTAGTTATTCATGAGAGTTTGCGCAGAAATGGGTTAGGTCGGGATTTGTTAAAAAAAGCCGAAGATTTAGCTATACGGAGTAATTGTAAAAATATATTTTTATATACATTTGATTTTCAAGGTAAAGATTTTTATCCCAAATTTGGATTTAAAGAAGTTTACGTAAAAAGACAGTATCCGTTAACTGGAACAGAACATTTTTTTGTTAAGAAATTATCAAATGAAATCGATAAAGAAGCTGGCGAAATACTAGAAGAAACTGACTGATGTGATGAAAGGACGGATAACTAGATCCGTCCTTTTTTGTTGTCGGCTAGCCGACTCCTGATACATTTTTAAGCACAAAAACCACCAATTTTGGAGCGGGTTGTAGGTGCGCATTGTCATGAAAAATGGCATGCAATTTCATCAATTTTTAAAGTGATGTTACCCTTAAATCCTAGAGTCACTATTCTTTGGAGTAGGACTTGTTGTCTTCTTTTTACTATCATTCCAACTAAACACAGGATTACAAGTAAGATTATCAAATAATTTAGGGATATTTCTTATATTGTTAGCTCTTTTAATCATTTACTATCTTTTTAATAAAACGAATGAAAAACAAATATGGATTCCGTTTATACCTCCTATAGTAATCTCTGCAATAGCTGGTATTATTATACGTATAAATTTCTTTAGAACAATTATAAACACTTCTGATGGAAGGATAGGTTTAGCTATTGTATTAATAATAGGATTACTGCTACAGTACTTGTTGATGTGGTTTATATATAGAAAATTAAAGAAAAACGATTAAAAGCAAAAGCCCATTAGAGTACACTCTAGTGGGCTTTTTTGTTTTTCTGATATAATAAGATTTGTAAAGGCTTATTAGAGTTTACCAAAATGGGGAGTGTGATTTATGAGTAAAATTGGTTATGCACGAGTAAGTAGCAAAGAACAGGTTCTGTTGCAAAGTTTAAAAATCAAATACAAGGTTTATAATCTGGACTAATGTCAAATAATTAGACACTAAATAAATTATAATTTTAAATAGACAATAAAAAAGATATTCTGACGAATCGTGTGTGAAATATGAATATCTTTTTTTGCTTTATGTTTAAGGCTGTTAAAAAATAACATAAATTTTGAAGATAAACAAATCATATTTTCTATAAAAAGATACCAGGCATTTCGATTAGAAACGCTCTCATTTTCTCATAAACTTGCCACAATCGGCGATTTTTAGCCCCTTTATATTACTCATAATATGTGAATGGCTCAACCATAGGTTTTTCGCTTGAAATAACTTTCCGAAAAAGACAAGTTTTTTCGAAACTAAAGTTTTTATTTGTTTAAGGAGATTTTTAGAATTATTTCACTTAACTTTGCATATAGTCCTTGTTTGCGCTATTATTTAGTGTTATAATAAGTTGAAAATTTATTTGGAGGTTTTAATTTTATGAAAAAAATGTATGTTACAACAGGTTGTGCAGCTGCATTACTCCTATTTGGAGGGGTAGCAACTAATGTATTAGCAGACAATCACGGGGATACATCATGGCATAATGAATATAGAGTATGGTCGCCATATGACCACACTCCTGCGCGCACTAAGATAAATACAACAGCGTACTACAACCTTACAACTCGCCTTTCTGGAGGAGACTACCAAAATATTTGGGCAGGTCTTTATGATGGTACTGATGTATCTTATGGTCATCATTATAGATCATATGTAGGAAGATCTAATTTTTTGTGGAATAATGCGGTCGAATACTATGGTAGTGGAATAGCAGTTCGTGTGAATTTTTCATCTTGGACTAATGGTAATGCTGACGGAGTTTGGAGTCCAGATAGTGTTTGATTAGTAAGTTGATCAAAATTAATAAGTGAGAAACGATTGAAATAATTCAATATTTTTCTCACTTGTTTTTAGTTATAACATTAATAATAATCATCTAGTTTAAATTATAGAAAAAGTGAGAATATGTATTTGTTTTTTAAAAAAAGACTACAGAAAAAGATGATTGGCGCTTCGCTGCTGATTGGTTTGGCTATCTGTCTGATTCAGTTTTACCAAATAATAAATAATTATTTACTATATGGAATGGGGGCGGCTCATGTTCTTAATGACTCTCCCTATAGTAATTGGATTGGAATTGATTCTTTTAACTTTTCGCCCATTCTCTTTTTTTTATTAATTCCGATCATTGCTAGCATCCCAGCTGCTACTCTATTACGTCAAGATATTAATAACCAATTTATTTTACAGCTGAAAATTAGAAAGTCTTTAAAACAAATTATATGGAGTTATGCCGGTGTCGCATTTATAACTGGTTTTATTGTGATTATGATTCCGTTATTGATTAATTTTTCGAGTTACTTTTTTATTTTACCAAATATTAAACCTGATGATATGATTAATGCTAATTTAGCAATAATAAATAAGAATACTCTATTAGTTTCTTTATATTATACTCATCCATTTTGGCATGCAATGATTGCGATAATAGTTACTAGTTTGTGGGGAGGTTTATTTTCTCTTTTCACCTTTGCTACATCACTTTTTATTAAAAATAAATTTGTGGCACTATCTTCTGGTTTGATGCTACAAATCGTCCTACTTTTAGTGAATTCTATAATTAAATTTCCAAAACTTGGCAGTTATGCCCCTTTTGATTTTTTAAAAGAAACTAATAATGCTGACGTTAATCTAAGCACTGTTGCGGTGGTGACATTCATTATGATTATTGTTTCTCTATCTTTGATTAAGTGGGGAGGGAAACGTAGTGTTGTTAAATAAATTGATTCACCAACAGTGCCTTTTATTTTTGAACTACAAGAAACTAATAATCACTGGTTTCTTAATCATTTTGCTAATCGCTTCTGCTCCTGTAATGATGTTTAGTACTAGTGAGTTCAAGCTAGATGTAACCTTTTTTAATCCCTATTTTATTTTTATCGCTTTGATTCCGACTATTTTAATTTTTTCAAGTGCATTTATTCACTACCGCTTGCTGGATATTTATATTTTAAAAACAAGGAGCGTTATTGTCACACAAATCCTCTTACAAATTTTCACCATCACTTTTATTTATATTACAAGTTGGCTCATCTCTTTGATATTATTTGGGATAGTTTTAGGGAAAGGAGAAATGATTGTAAAGGAATTGGGAAGTATTATCTTGATTACAAGTTATATTTGGACAGCTATATTTCTCTTAAATGTTATCAATACAATATTCATCTTGTGGTTTAACCAAAAACTTTTAGCCTTTATATTGACATTTGCAATTAATGGTGCTTGCTTTAGCCTACACCAATCCAAAAAACCTTCCTTAATCTATGACTTTTATACTATAAATCTTTCTATGCAATTTGTATCGAATGGTCTCATTTTATTGGGAATCACTTTAACAAGTGTAATGATTTTAATGATGATTATCATGAGAAAGGATCTTATATGACCTCTCTTTTTATATCGATGTTTTTACATTTATGGAAATTAATTCGTACTCGTTTCGTTTTTTGGAACGTTGTCATTTCACTAATTCTTTTACTTTTATCACTCCAGTTTTATGGATCTTCTCATAGTTCGCTTATTATTTTCCTTTATTCTGGGGTTAGTTTTGATGAAATACTCTCACATCATATTCATTTACCAATCTTTTGGTTGACATATTTCATCATCCCCAATTTTATTATTTTAGATGCACCACGGATTTTAAGTAAAAGTCATTTGATTCAAATCCGAGGATTTCAGTATTCACACTTACAATTTGAATGGGTTAGTTTGATGGGAACATTTTTGATTACTTTCATATACGCTTTATTTTCTTTCACCTGGATCGTTGCGTTGATGAAAATCAATCATGGTCAGACTTTTTCTTTTGCAGGATTGAAAGAAATAAATTCTTATCTTCTGTTTTTCTTATTGATACTGCTTGGATTAATATGCCTGATTTTAATTCAAGCAATATTCAATTTAATTAACCCTATTTTAGGAATTATTCTCCCTTTTTCTTGGCTTATTTTTACTTCATTCACTACTTGGAAATTAAATCCAATGAATGGTTTGATGTTAATGCGTTATTCCATACATAACACGACGCAAACATTTATTTTTTGTATTATTTTAATCATCATTTTTACCACTATTTTTCTATCAATCGTTAAAAAGAAAGATTTTATCTAAAAGGAGTATGACTTATCTATGTTTATTGAACTTAATCAAGTTTCAAAAGAAGTGAAAAACAGAAAACTGTTGACCGAGGTTAGTTTTAAAGTTAACAAACAAGAAATTGTAGCGTTAGAGGGAATTAATGGTTCAGGGAAAACATTAATTTTAGAGGCCTTATTAGGACTGATGAAGGTTTCAGGGATGGTCAAAGTAATGGATCAAGTTGTTCAAGTTCAGGATCCTTATCCCATTAGAGCAGGAGTAATGATTGAAAATCCGAGTCTCATTGAAGATTTTACGGCCTATCAAAACTTAGAACTATTACGTCGACTAGAACCTGAAGTTGTTGACTCCAATCAGATTGTGGAACTTTTGGAATATTTTGAGTTAAATCGTTTTCCAAAACAGAAAGTAAAGAAATTCTCATTAGGAATGAAACAAAAGTTAGGTATTGCTCAAGCAATGTTGGGAGGGCATCCCTTAATTGTATTAGATGAACCGACGAATGCACTAGATACTGAAAGTCTTGAAAAATTAAAAGCGTTAATTCTTGATTATAACCATAAAGGGAGCACTTTTGTGATTGCTTCACATGATCATGAATTTATTAAAAGTATAGCGACCAAGCATATTATAGTAAAAGAAGGGAGAGCCATTGAATCATAAAAAAGTAATCTCTATGATTGTGATAGCTTTAATACTATGCAGTAGTGTGTTCCTTATTTTTAGATATCAAGTCGTCAATAAAAATAAAGATAACCTTTATGGAGTGCACGAAGAAGTCTTTATCCATGAAAATCAGTTAATTCATGCTTCTAATGTTGACTTTAAAATTAAACGTGCTCAAGTCGTTCGAAAACAATCAGGTATCAAAGTATTTATTAATCTAGAATTACAAAAGACGGGAGTTACAAATTTCGGTTTTAAAAAAAATAATTCAAACTTCTTTGAAAACATGGATGTTGCAACAACAGATTTTTCTTTTTCTATGAATCCCACAATTGAGTCAATTTATAATTTAAAAATTAACAAAACTTTTGATAATTTCAAACAAGGAAAGTTGACAACTCCCCAAATTGAGTTTGATATCCCTAAAACTTTATTGGAATCCTCAAATAATAAACTTAAATTTAGATTTTTAGTTCCTAAAGGAAAGACAAATAGTTATATTAAATATTCTCTTTTATTAAAATAAAAAGGGATAAGCACGATGCTAGCCATTTTGATTAACTTAAGAGGTTCTGTTGCAAAGTTTTAAATAAAGAATAAAATCCCTTACGGTATCTATGAT
>OIZF01002141.1_pt1 | contig 10185 bp, 13 predicted proteins | sample 1588471 | NCBI WGS metagenome assembly OIZF01 (sample SAMN03283279) | human gut metagenome | biome: human-associated habitat; material: feces | host: Homo sapiens | place: Peru | collected 2012
AATTGGTTTGTTGTGCCCACCGATTGCTCGTTCACGGCCATCGGTCATGTTTTAAACGATGGTCAAAGCGGCACCATTACTGCCCATCTTTTTCCCGATATTCTTCCCAACAAACCAGGCGTTTACCGTTTTTTTTATGAGGATAGCATAGATGGTGAGAAGGTGCCTTTCATGGCAACCTTTGAGTTGAAGTAAATAAAAAGAATTGTTGCTTATGAAAATACTCTTCAGTTTATTGGCATTTTGTTTATTTGCCTCATGCGTCCATTCCCAAGAGGCGGTGGACACGGTAAGTGTGCGTGTACAATACAGAGTAAAATATAATGAACGTAATATGAAACTAAGAGATAAAGATACAAAGAAATATTTGCTATCCGTAGCCGTAAGTACGTTTGTTTCTTACGTAGTTACATTCATATCTTTTTATGGGAGAGTTTACTACGATATTATCGAGACTACTTGCGTTTGTATTTGCTTGTTGAATGTTGTTACGGCTTTGCTTGCTTGGAAGTTTGCTAAATCAAATAGCAAGATGTCTCTATTGGTATTGCATTGGGAGTTGGATACTCTTGCCATGTTGCCCTTAATGGGCTTCTCTATTTGGGCTATAACTGACGGAACTATCGCTTGCTTCTTTGCGATTATTCAATTTATATTGTTGGGAATCTTCAATCTCTTCACTGTCGGCTTGTCATTAGCCGTCTATTCTTTCATTCAGCATAAATGCAAGATAAGGTCGAAGGATATAAATCAGTTTTGCTTATGAAACATTCTTTATTTGTCGTTTTCACGATAATTGTAATATCGTTGACATCATCGTCTTGTCCTACTCATCCAGTCTATATGGATGCCCGATTAGATGGTCCTTTGAATATAGTTCCAGATAGCTTCTATATGGAACGAAGCAAGGAATATAGGTTTGCCAGTGTCAATTTTAATTTTGGTGATGAAATGAGCGTATCTCTCCCTCTTGTAGAAACCGATAAAGTCGATATGGGAGGAAAGACATTGCTTGATGAAGACCTCGACCAAGATTCCCTGACGAAGAGCGATTCTTTATACCGAAAATCCATCGAAGATGCTGATGGTACTTATATACTTCCTACAAAAGATTCGCTAAGAATCATTGCGCCGTCGCATCCTCTTCATGGACTATACAAAATCACGTTTTTTAAGGTCAAACGTTATGCGCAAGAACACTATTTCGTGCGTATGTCAAATGATTCGACATACATCATTTGCGAGAAGTTCTTCTCTGGTTGGGACGTTGATGGCAATATACTTAAAAATTGGGAGAAATGAAAAGAAAACGAAAGAATATGGCTAAAAGGGAAACAGCAGAAAAGGAAGAAGCAAATTACTTTATGTCACAAGTTGAAGACGTAGCTTCTGAAGGTTATAAGTCTCCAGCGTCTATATTTTTTCAAATAGATGGTCAAGCAATCGGTTTTTCTTATGCTAATGATAATAATTTAAAATATGAATGATAATATAATCCTATATGCTATTTCTTTAATATGCATAATATTGCTACTAATAGAATGGATTTTTATTAGTCACAAAAAATGTTCAATAAATGCCATTGTGTTTGTTGGTTATTCATTTCCTTTGTACTACTTAATGATCTATAAAGGGGCTGGCGGAGCAGCGTTTACGTGGTGGTTCTATTTGGTATTATTTACATCTATCCATGTAATAATTTTATTGATTATATTGTTTTATTTTTTTATTTCGAGGAGACGTGCAAATGAAAGAAAACAACGTTGTGAAAAGTGAAACGAAGGATGCGCTTTCTTTTGGGTCACTCTCGCATACCGCTGCGTCATCTTCACATCCTTGTGACCGAGTATCTTGCAGATGGTCTAATATAGAGGAAAAGCAGGCTCTTAAGATTTGCCAAGTCTCGGAGAACCTGTCTTCGTTAGTCCAACATTTGGCCTGGCTCACCTGGTGTAAGGCTAGTCCTGAGGTTACAGACCAGATGATAGAACAAGCTATAGATGAACTTTTGGATCAAAATCACCTGTTCTATCAGCGTGATATGGAAACCATGACGGTTTACCAGAAGAATTTCCTTATAGCGGTGGCGAATGGTATCAATTCTGGACTTTCTCGTCGAGAGGTTCTGAATGAGTATCATTTGGAAAGTTCTGCAAATGTATAGGGTGTTAAGAAGGCATTGATAGCTCGTGATTTTATACTTCCTTCCAATCAACTAATCCTTTACCTAAATCATCCAATTCTACAGCAAGGGCTATTACCTTGCGCTTGTCAGCTTTGAACGGTTCGGCATATTGCTTAGCCTTAATTTGCTCTGCTGCCGCATCAACACCACCATTGTTACTCAGCTTCAATTCCAATACATAGATGAAGGTCGATGTTTCCACCACCATATCTATTCTACCAGTAGCTATCATCTTTTCCACTTCCACTCGGCAACCGATGGCATTAAAAATGGTACTCAGAATCAGACGATAACGTTCTTCCATATCCATACTAGCAAGTTTCTTGTTGCTGTATGGAACATCCGCAATAAGAGCCTTTAGGCATTTCATAGCTTCTGGTAGTTTCCCCATATTCAGGTAAAGGTTCAGAAATGCTTGTGATGACTGAATGTCATTACTCTTACGCATGGAAAGGGCAGGCAACACGATTTCGTTCAAGGCTTGTTTTACTTCGAAATTAGGAATGCCAAGAAGATAAGTACCATTCATATAACCCTTAATAGTGAGATAGCCAGACTGGTAAAGAAACAACTCTGAGCCACCACCCGTTACATCTGAAGTTTCTATGGTTGTACCTAGCAAGGCACTATGGTCAAAGTCGTTCAAGCGAATTTCCATATCATCAACAAATTTAGGAAGCAGCGAGGTTGCTCCTGATGAAGCCCAGTAATTCTTAAGACTGGAATCAGAAAGGGCATTGACAAGACTAAATGGATTGAATATATCAACCATATTTTCATGACTGAAATGATAACCGTCGTAGAAAGTCGTTAACTGTGCAATAGCTTCATCGAAAGTCCACTCATTCTTTGCTGCCAATCTTTTGACTTCCGGGGTGAAATCACGGAGAAGTTCTTCTTTCGTGATACCGCAGAGAGCTGCATACTCTGGATTGAAACTGATGTTGCTCAAATTATTGAGAACAGAGAATAGAGAGATTTGTGTAAACTTGGTAATACCAGTGATGAAGACAAACTTCTCGTATTTATCTTGGGCTTTCAGTACAGAAAACACTTCTCTGTAGATATCCCGACATGCTTCATGTTGCGGAGTCTTCCAGGAATGCTGCAATGGAGAGTCGTATTCATCTATGAGAATAACCACCTGCAGCCCAGTCTTATTGTAAGCCGTCTTTATAATTTCTATCAGACGAGTAGCTAATGGGAAGTTTTCCTTGGCTTCAATCCCATATAAAGATTCATATTCTTGAAAGCTATAGTTCAGATAACCTTTCAGACTTTCCGGTTCTGCTCCTGCCTGGCTCATGTCGAGTCTAATTACAGAACGCTTCACCCATTCCGTCTCCAGCTGCATAATCTTCAATCCCTCGAAGAGTTCCTTCTTTCCTAGGAAGTATGTTTCAAGCGTATCGACAAGAACGGATTTACCAAAGCGACGTGGTCGGCTCAGGTAATTATACTTCTTTCCCCTATTGGCAAGGTGCCAGATGATATCTGTCTTGTCAACATAAAGATATCCATCCTTTCTGATTTCTTCAAAAGACTGGATACCTACAGGCAATTTTCTGTCGTTTGCTTCTATCATAATTATTTGTGCATTTGTAAAAATATCACTACCGGAGCTTGCTAAGCTCATCTATATGTTCTTTGTTTGATACTTTGTTTGTGCTTGATTTACAAAGATATGGCTTTCTACTTGGCTCTATGCCTTCTAAGCGGAGATATCGATATACCGTTGACTTGGACTTTATATTTAGTTGACTTTGTATATCGTCTATTCCCATACCTTTGGCATATAGCATAGCAGCAGCTCTAGCCCTTTTGTTGCGCTTAAGCTTCGGTCTTCCCATTTTCTTGCCTCTCGCCATCGCTGCTTTTCTTCCGGCTTGTGTTCTTTCTATTATTAAATCTCGTTCGAACTCTGCTAGACTTGCGAAGATGTGCATCATCAATTTTCCTGAGCTGTTGGATGTATCGATATTATCTTTGAGGGATATAATCTCTACACCTTTTTCGTGCAACTCTGAAATGATGTTTAGCAAATCGCTTAAAGAACGTCCTAGACGGTCGAATTTGTACACGAATAGTATGTCTCCCTTTCGAAGGTATTTAATCGCTTCTGCTAGCTCTAAACGGGCTTTTAGGCCGCTTTTATGCTCGGAGTACACCTTCTCACAGCCGGATTTTTCTAATTCTGACAGTTGTAAGTCTAAATTCTGGTCTTTTGTGGAGACCCTTGCATATCCGATTCTTGCCATACTTGTATTTCTATTTAATTTCGATTGCAAATTTACATAAAATTTCCGAATTATAAGTCAGTATGAATAAAAAAGCACAATGATTTCCCTCGAATTGTGCGAAATTAGCTTTTTTTTGAAAAAATCAAGACCACAACTGCAAAAACAGCCATCAACGTGCTCTAAGTCACAATAATTTTTACTATCTTTGAAGCAGTGTTCATTAACCAAGTTTTTAACTTCAAAAAATTAGGCTTATGAAAGCAGTATGTGGTCTTGACGTGCACAAAGATAGCATTTATCTTTGTATTTTGCACCCTGATGGTGAATTATTTGAGCAAGTTTTCGGAGTTTTAACATTTCAACTGCATGAAATGTGCAAATTGCTCAAAAAACACCATGTTTCAGAAGTTTCAATGGAAAGTACCAGCATTTACTGGATACCAATCTGGCGTGTGCTGTCTCCTCATTTTACACTCCGCCTTGTCAATCCGTATTTTATCAAGCAGCTTCCCGGTCATAAGAGTGACGTGAAGGATGCTCAATGGATTGCAGAGTGTACAATGAAGGAACTGGTAAATGGTAGTTTTGTACCTCCAGAGATTATTCAGCAACTTCGCCAATATGACCGTAGAATCTTTGACCTCAATGAGGAAATTGTGCGTAAGGAATCCAAAGTGGATGCAGTACTCCAACGGTGCAACATCCGCTTGAGCAACTATGTCTCCAACATAGAGTGCAAGAGTTACAGAACCGTCGTGCGCAGGCTCTCGGAAGGTGTCACTGACCCACAGGAATTGATCAAAGAGATTCATGGACGCATCATCAACAAACATGGCAGAGAAACTATACTTGCCTCTATGGAGGGAGTTGTCTCCCAAGCCGAGATTGATGTCCTTCGCCAACTCCGTGAGGAAATAGACATTGCCGAGAGCCACAAGAAAGAATGCCAAGACAAAATGTCGGAGATATGCCAGAAATACTTCCCAGAGGAACTCAGACGCTTGCAAACAATCCCAGGCATAAAGGAACGTGCCGCAACATCATTGATCGCAGAGATCGGTACAGACATGAGCAAGTTCGAGACGGCAAATCACCTTGCTGCCTGGAGTGGATTACGCCCAAGAAATGATGAGTCCAACAAGAAAGTAAAGTCCCGCAAAACGACACACGGCAACAGCTATCTCAGAAGAACCATCATACAATGTGCATGGGCTGCCAGTCGGCAGAAAGACTGTTTCTTTAGTTGGTTCTCCTATCACCAGACTGTAGTGAGAAGAAAAAACAAGATGAAAGTCATTGTGGCTGTGGCGAGAAAAATGCTCGTTGCTGTTTGGCATGTCCTACATGACAATGTCGAATATTTCGACTTCAAGCATGATTGTGAAGAGTCCGCAAACAACGGATGATCATAATATACCTTCCATGAAAAGGCTACTATCTTTGTGATGGTCACACATCGTCTGCAAATTAACTCATATCATGGAGGGCTATGGAAGTCAGTATGAGTATAACTCGAAGAGGAAAGTATACTGATAGTAACATTTGCATGAATGTGCAAGTGTGTGATGTTGCGTGCCTATTTTTCCTGCTATATGCAAATTTACTGGTTTTAGTTACCCTATGCGAGGGAAATCATTATCCTTTTATAGAGGAAAGATACAAAAAATCGAAATAACCACCAAGCTTTTTAGCAGTTATTTCGAGATTTTTTTGTGGTTCGATTATATTTTAATTTTATCGAACTTTATTTTATTTTTACCTTTCTGCAAAGCTAGTTGGATATATTTTATGCCATTAGGACTATTATTCCTTAAGATATTCTTCCTTTAATTCTCTCTCTACGCTTAGAGATGGATGATTATATATCTGCAAACGACATACTTCATTTGGTATTTTTTCATAAGATGGTGTATTTTCTATCCATATAAGGTGATTATCATCTATAGAATAGAGGTATTTTGTATCCGGTGTAGTTATATAATCACTAATATTTTTAACATAAAGTCTATTTGCTTTTTCATTATACATATAAGGTAATATGACATATCCTATTTTTTGTGGTGGAATAAAATATAATAATCTAAAAGAAGTTTTCTTACGAATTTTATAAAAACCAGTACATATATCTCCAACGATGTCTCCAACTTTTAAACTGTCTAATATTACATTTGTTTTGCCAATAATATATGTTTTCTCCCATTGCCAAATTCTTTCATTATCCATATATTTATTTAAAGAGTGTGAAGCTACTTTCGGTAAAATAAAATAGTTTTTGCCTTTATATACTTGCATTCTAAAATGAATATTCTCAGAAGGAATATCTATCTTTAAGTTTGTCTTTGAATACCTTTTAGAAAACGATTGAAAAAAAGGAATAGATATTATGCAAAGAGTGACAATCACTCTTTGCATAATATCTATTTTATTTTTTTGGAGAAATATTAACATAAGCAGATATGTTAGAATTATAAGTAGCACATGTCTTATGGGGATCTAAATATTGCATATCAAAGACGTTAAATAAATAATATCCATTACCTTGTCCTCCCTATCCCCAATTACAATGCACTAAAGGAAGAAATTGTTTTACTATTTATACTTTTCTTAAATGCAAAGTTACTAAAAATAGTTATTTGTTGATCACAATAAGTCTATATTTAACACTATTTACACCATAAGCCATATGCTATTTTGTTACATAGGTGCGAGAAATGCGCAAAACACGTTTAAAGGTAGTCATAGGATACTTTTCATAACCTTACTTCCATCATACCACCATACATTTTCTGAAGTTTCTGTCGCAAAGCCTATGTAGTATTTCTGTTTCTTCTCTACAAATCCATTAAAATACTTGGCAAAGCGTTTGAATTGTGTATTACAGTATGCAATATCTTTCATCCGATTTGCAGACAATTAAATATTAATTTAACGCAGTATTGAACTTAATCTTTGCATCGATGTACCTAATAACTAATACATGTATAGGTCTATTCATTGAATGAAAGACAATAAGTCTTTTCTGTCTTCTGCTAGTTTGATTTCTGCTTTAACAAGTGTTGGAACTCCGTTTTCTTTTCCACAAGCACATCGAAAGCCTTTTGGATGGTAAGCAACAACTGCTCGATGTCCTTGTTGGTCTCCACGGCTTCCTTGCTCTTGTTCTCCTTTGGCTGCTTTAGAGCTTTATGTTAATAAAACTACAATCACAGCAATAAAACTATTGTTTTTACGTTCTTTTCAAAAAAAGGTTGTGCAATAGTGGCTTAAAGGCTAAAAGCACTACCTTTGTACGCAATATAACAACAATACGTTTAAGGTCACAATTTGTGATCTCAAAAATAAAGATAGCAATATGGCAGATAATATAGAACATCAAGATAAAGGAGAACTGGTCGCAAATTGTGACCAGTTACAAAATGATGAAGTCGTAGTTACCACTCCTGTAGAAAGTCGAATAATATCTATTCGTGGAAAGCAGATTATGATAGACAAAGACTTGGCTGAACTTTATGGAGTGGAAACTAAAAGATTAAACGAGGCTGTAAAACGTAATATAGAACGTTTCCCTGAGCGTTTCCGTTTTCAACTGACTAAGGAGGAAATGGCTGAACTGGTCGCAAATTGCGACCGGTTCAATAGTTTGAAGCACTCAACAGTTCGTTCAAATGTTCATTATGTAGGCTCCATAAAAGATCCGAATGGTGGATATGGCTATTCAATGATTAAAGATTATTCTGATTTTTTGAAGGGTCAACAAAAATTGAAAAATAAATGAGATTTATATTTTGTATTTTTTTGTCAGTTATAGGATTGGTTAGTTTTGGTGAAACATCTAAAAAACTTGAAAATGGTATCTATCATAATGAAACCAGTTCAAAATTGATAGAAATTAAAAATGACACACTAAAGTTCTATTCCTCCTCTTCTATAGAGGGGGAACAGAGCTTTCCTTTGGCTATTTGTCAAATAACTAAAGTCAGCGATACTTTTTTTGAGATAAATTCAATAGAAGAACCGACGCAAAGTGCTTTTAAAAACATTTTAATTATCGAAGAAGTTTCTGGTAATAAAACTCTTGCTGAAATACTTTTCAAAGTTCCGAATACAACTATGCCTATAAAGTTTAATGTTTATTGTGGAACTATTTCGTATTCTGGAATTACTGAAAAAGGGACATGTACTATAGTATTGAATCGTAATAGAATTAATTCTCCAAAAAGTTTCAGATTTACATTCCAACCAATGTATTATACCGAAAGTAATCCCGCAGGCCAATACTTTGGTGTCTTATACTACGAGTATCCGTATAAAGTGGATTTGAATACTGAGAAAAGTATTATTATAAATCTACCTGATGTAACAGATAAACTTTTCAATCAATATTATTTATTAGGAGAGTATATACAAGTTACACCAAATGGTATAAAATGGAGAGGTGAATACTACAAAAAGCAACAATAATCTTAGTGTGTTTACTATCCAATATGTCTTTGTAAACAATAATTTGTAAAAGTCCATCTTTGGTTCGAGTGTAAAATAAGCTGTGTTCTACTACAATGGGTAAACACAGTTTATTTACATTTCATTTCTTTATTAGGGCATAGTTATCCCGATTTTCTTTTTAGGTTCGTTACCAAACGAATCTATCAGAATAATATGGTTGGCATCCCTCACCTTATAGAATATGTTGTCACCACTCGAAGGATGCACAAGCATCAAGATATTGCCGTCAAGCACTTGGAAAGTGCCTCTTAACTTTTCCTGCTCGTTCTACTTTTCATTGTATGACTGTATCAACAAGTAGGTACCGTCAGCATTTAACGTGAGTGTTGTCTCAACATCAGACGGTAATACACCGTAATATGTTCCAGTAATAGAATCCAAACTGGCTCTATTTTATAAAGCATATCATTCGATTTTAATTGAAATATATGCATATTGCCAAGTTTTCTATGATTATTTAAATATAGCGTAATACGTATAAAACCATTGAAAGATCAGTATTTTGAGGTAATGCAGCAATTCTATGCAATAAAATCAAATGTCAATCGTTCTTTAGATAAAACATAAAATAAAGACGTATGAAAGTATCAACAAAACAAGGCTATAAACCGCCTTAAAATTCGCCAGGGCTTATCAGAGGATAATACCCACATATAAACTATTGGGATTTCACAAAAGGCAAACGAAATGCAGGTGGTATTAGTGGTGCTGAGCCTATAAAGAAATAAAATATGGAAAACTTTAAAATTGATTTATTTGAAAAAGAAACGGGGGAGTTATTTCCCTCGTTTCAAAAATTGAATCAAACAGACTGTAATATATGCTACCAACATTTTCGAAAGAATATTAAAGTATATGATTTACATGAGTCTGTTTTTGATAATTTTCAATCAAATGGTTCTTTTATTGAAAAGTATAATGCACTTGATGACCACTTTTCATTATTAGAATTATTTGCAGATTTGAATTTATGTTGTGATGTTATCTGTATTAATTGGGATGAGTTTAAAACAATAGATGTATTCCGTACAATAGATTTATATAATTATTTTAGTGATATATGGTTTCCTTCCGCCGATAATATAATAGTATTTCCCAGGAATATGACTATATTTATTATGATTAGGCATGATGGTGCAATCTATTATGTCAAATGTGATTAAATAATTGTAGAACTACCATATATAGAGAAACTTTTTAGGTGCGAAAGTACGTATTTTTTATAAGTGATTGAGAATGAGATAAGTTTTTATCTCA
>OIZF01002145.1_pt1 | contig 10172 bp, 12 predicted proteins | sample 1588471 | NCBI WGS metagenome assembly OIZF01 (sample SAMN03283279) | human gut metagenome | biome: human-associated habitat; material: feces | host: Homo sapiens | place: Peru | collected 2012
ATGTAGATTTTTATTGGTTAGACAATGATGATACTAAAAAATTAGGAGAATCTTTTTTACTAAATCATTATCATTTCTATGATATGATGCGAAATTATAAGAGAAGGCCAATGATATTAGCGCGTAATTCTATGATTGCTCCTCATCGTTACCCAGTATTATATTCTGGAAAAACAATTGTTAGCTGGGATACCTTAAAAATGATTCCAATTCATAATGCAAGTGCTGCTAATATTGGAGTAAGTTTTTGGAGTCATGATGTTGGAGGATATTATAAAGGAATTGAAGATAATGAACTTTATACGAGATATGTTCAATTAGGAGTGTTTTCGCCAATTTTAAAATTTGGATCTGATAAGGGAAAATATTATAAAAGAGAACCTTGGCGTTGGGGTGTTAAAACTTATCAAATTGTAAAAGATTATTTAACATTGAGACACCGATTAATCCCTTATATTTATGCAGAAAGTTATAAATATCATAAATATGGAATGCCTTTAATCATGCCAATTTATTATAAATTTCCAGAAATGTATGATGATGAGAATTATAGAAATGGTTATTTTTTTGGTACTGAGTTCTTTATTAGTCCAATCATCAAGAAAAAAGACTACATTATGAATCGCTCTATACATAAATTCTTTTTACCAGATGGTATGTGGTATGATTTTGTAACAGGTAAAAAATTTCCAGGTGGGAAAGAATATATTTCGTTCTTTAAAGATGAAGATTATCCAGTTTTTGCGAAAGCTGGTTCTATTATTACATTAGGTGATAATGATTATATCAATGATACAAATCCACCAAAAAACATGGAGATTCAAATTTTTCCAGGAAGAAGTAATACTTATAATTTATATGAAGATGATGGTGTTAGTGACTTGTATAAAAAAGACTTTTATTTATTAACCCAAATCGATTATAACTATATGCCAAATAACTATACAGTTATCATGAGAGCAGTTGAAGGAAAAAGTGGAATTGTTCCAGAATATCGTAATTATAAATTTGTATTTAGAAATACCAAAAAAGCAGAAGATGTTATTGTATATTTTAATGATACAGAAATTCCTTCCAATTCTTATATTAAAGATAATGACTTTATTGTAGAGGTAAATCATGTTTCTACAATAGGACAATTAACATTAAATTGTAAAGGAAAAGACATAGAAATATCTGCAGATCGTATTATTAATGAAGATATTGAATCTATTATATCGGATTTACAAATTGAAACTAGTATGAAAGAAAAAATTGATGCTGTTTTATTTGGAAATTTACCAATTAAGAAAAAGAGAATAGAAATTCGTAAATTAGGAAATAGAGGATTAGAAAGAAAATTTGTTAAGTTATTCTTAAAATTATTAGAATATATTGAAATTGTATAAACTACCGATTTGGTAGTTTTTTCTATACGTGTTATAATATCCGACCAAGAGGTGATAATATGGATCATTTTATTTCTTTCAATTCTTGCGATTTATTATCAAAAATGGATATTAAAGAACAAGAAGAACTAAAAAAACAACTTTTAAATTATAGGTTAGAATATCGAAAAAAAATAAACATTGATTCTAATGCCACCTTTGGAACAGAAATAGAAGTGGAATATAGTAAAGGTGAAGGATACCATAAACAACTATACGAATTTTATGAAAAAGGATGGTCACTTGAATATGAATCAACATTAGTAAATGGTAATGAAATGAAATCACCTATTTTAAGAGGCAATGATTCATGGAATGATTTAAAAGAAGTTTGTAATGTTTTAAAACAACATTATACAATTAAAAAAACATGTGGTGGTCATGTTCATATAGGTACTCAGGTATTAGGAGATAAAAAAGTAAGTTGGCAAAATTTTTATAAACTTTGGTCTTCTTATGAGAATATTGCTTATCGATTTACGTCAGGAGAATATTTAAATACTAGAAAATATGCTTCTTGTTATGCAAAGCCACTTGCAAAAGACATTCAATATCATAAACAAGAAAATGAATATTATATTCGAGGAATTTTTACAAAAGATAAAGGCGTTTGTTTTCAAAATGTAAAAGGATTTAAAGAAAAATTCAATAACACAATTGAATTTAGATGCCCTAACGGTACTTTAGAGCCTGTTATTTGGCAAAATAATATTCAATTTTTTCTTCAATTTTTGAATTACTGTAAGAGTAGTAATTTTGATTATGATGTTGTAAACAAAAGAGAAAAATTAATTGTCAATAAGGAAAGATATCATCTGATTGATTTTGAATGTGCTTTAGAATTAGCAGATTTAATATTTCATAATAATTTGGATAAATTATATTTCTTAAGACAATATCTAAAAGATGGAAGAGAAACAGAAATTTATGAAAAATCAAAACAATTTATAAAAAAATAGAAAACTATGAGTTGTATTATCATTTTTATTTGTTCTATTATTTGACCAGAATCTGATTCTATGTTAATATATGAAATAGTAGAGGGTGTTATGTTGCACTCTAAGAGAAGAAAATAGAAAGTTATAAATAAAAACATCATCAGAATTTACTTTTAACACTAGCAATCATTGGTAGAATTTTGAAAGAGGTAAAGTTAATTTCAAAAGGAGGCAAAACATGGAAGTAAGTAAAATAAAAAAAGCGTTAATTGAACAAAAAAATATTGGTTTATCTGGTAATCTTTACCATAAAACTCAACTTGATTTTGCCTATAATACAAATCATATAGAAGGATCTACAATTACACCCGATGAAACTGCAAGTATTTATGATACTGGAACAATTTTGACGAGTGGAGACAAAGTTATTGTTCTAAAAGATGCTACTGAAACAAAGAATCATTTTACTTTATTTAAGTATATGTTAGATACTATTGATGATCAATTAACAGAAGATATGATAAAGAAATTTCACTTTATTTTAAAAGATGGGACATTAACAGATGTTGAAAAAGAATGGTTTAATGTAGGAGAATATAAAAAGAAAAAGAATTTTGTAGGAAATATTACAACATCACTTCCTAGTGTTGTTGCAAATGATATGAAAAAATTATTAGAATGGTATAATAAAATAGATCAAAAAGCAGTAGAAGATATTATCGAATTTCATGTTAGATTTGAGAAAATTCACCCCTTTCAAGATGGAAATGGTCGTGTAGGCAGAATGATAATGTTTAGAGAATGTTTATGTAATGACATAATGCCTTTCTTTATTGAGGATAGAAATAAAGACTTTTATATACGTGGCATTAGAGAATATCAAACGAATAATGAAAAAGGTTATTTAATAGATACTTGTTTAAATAGTCAAGATAACTACGAGAAATTAGTAAATTATTTTTTAGAAGATAGTAAATAGATTTACTAGGTTTAAAAAAGAAGCATAAGCATTTACACTATTCCAAGATAAAAAGAGTTAGTGGATTAAATTATTTGATAGTTTGAAAATAAAGAAAACATGATTTAAGTTTTCAATAAAAATTGAACTAGAGGATTGTAACCTGTAATTACAGGGAACAGTCCTTTTATTTTGTTTAAATTTTATCATAGTATTATCAGTACTATTTTTCAATTTAGACATATAAAAACTCATTTCTTTGATTGAGAAATGAGTTGCACATTAATTTTCTATTTTTTCTTTTATTTTTTGAGTATTTTTAAAGTTTAATTTAGCAATATCATTTAATTTTTGAATTCCATATTGTTGAACAATTTTAACTCCTATTTCATCAACAGAATCAGAAGCTCCTTTTGGTAGATAAATTCCTAATTCTTTTGATAATTTATCAAATTCTTTTAGGAAAATATAACGGCTGATTAAAGAAGCACAAGCAACAGACATACATTTTGTTTCAGCTTTTGTCATAAAGGTGATTTTTCGGTAAACAGAAGGAATTCCTTTTAAATAATTGAAATAGATTGGTGGTTTAGCAAATTCATCAACAACAACATAATCTGTATTTGGAAACTTATTGGTTAAATCTACTAAAACTTTATTATGTAGGATTGCCTTAATTTTATTCATATTCATGCTAGAATCGTATTTTAAATTATATTCTTTATTCGTTAAAACAAAAGTAGAGTAAACAACTTTATCTAATATCTTTGGTACAATTGATAGGATTTTTTCATCGGTTAGTTTTTTAGAATCTGTAACACCTAATTCTTTTAAAAAGGAAACATCTTCTTTTTTTACATAGGCACCCGTAACAACGATAGGTCCAAAATAATCACCTGTTCCTACTTCATCACTACCAATTGTTGTAGCAAAAAATACTTTGGAATCTACTTTCTTTTCTTTAGAATCCTTTTTTTCTGAATTTTTGACGTCTAATTTATGATTGATCATTTTTTCTGTTGCTATCCAAAAATCACTCGCTAAATCTGCATCTTTTCCTTGAAAAACGATTTTACCAGATTCATAAAGTGTTACAACAGTGTCGCCATCTTGCGCTTGAAATAGGGCATAGGCCGGTGTTTTATCACGCCTTAAATCTTGGTAAAAATCATTTAATTTACTTTTTGTTTCTTCACTTACTTTAAATGAAATAGTCATAAAATTCCTCCTTATATACTTATTTTAACATAGAATCTTCCTTTTTTTCAAAAAATGTAATATAATTTTATTAGAAGGGAATGATAATGATGAATGGTTTTGATGCAGCAATTATTCTTATTCTAATCATGGGAGCAGTTGTTGGATTTAAAAGAGGTTTTACTTACGAAGTAGTTTCGGCGATTGGATTTTTCTTAGTTTTAGTTCTTGCTTATTTTTTAAAAAATCCACTATCTGTTTTTCTATATGAACATTTACCTTTCTTTAAATTTGGAGGAATTTTTAAAGGGGTTACAGTTTTAAATATTTTTCTATATGAAGTAATTGCTTTTTTAATTGTTGCAATAGTTCTCATGTTTATTTTAAAAATTATTGAGAAAGTTACTAATTTGTTTGAAAAGTTTTTAAAATTTACATTTATTTTTTCAATTCCAAGTAAAATAGCTGGAATGATTGTAGGAATTATTGAATCTTATGTTTGGGTTTATATCATACTTTATATTTTAAATTTACCAATGTTTGATATTCCTTTATTGCAAAAATCAAACTATAAAGATCAAATTTTAAATCATACAGTGATTTTATCAAATGCAACGGATCGCTCTATGAAGGTAATTAATGAATTTTTAGAATTAAAAGATAAATACGAAGTTACTCCAAATGCTACAGAATTTAATCGAGAAACTTTAGATTTATTCTTAAAATATGATGTAATTACAGTTGATTCTGTTGAAACATTAAGAGATAAAGATAAACTTAAAATTGATAATTTAGATGAAATTTTAAATAAATATAAGGAGGAATAGTATGGAAATTATTCATGGAAATGAAACAAATTTTAATGATATGATACAAGATGAACTTGTTCTTGTTGATTTTTTTGCTACATGGTGTGGACCTTGTCGTATGTTAGGACCTGTTTTAGAAGAATTAACAAATGACAGAAATAATATTAAAATTATAAAGATTGATATTGATGAAAGTGCTTCCTTAGCGAAGTCTTATGGAATTATGTCAGTACCAACTTTATTACTTTTTAAAAATGGAAAGTTAGTGAATCAAAGAAGTGGGTTTATGCCAAAAGAAGAACTTACAAATTGGATTGAGGAAAATTAGAAGAGTGCAAACTCTTTTTTTTTTACTTTGTTTTATAAATTGAAATATTGTTTTTTAATCGACATTTTATCTTCTAACATTATTATATAATTCTATTGGGTGATACTTATGAAACGATTTAAAGCAAAAAAAAATAATAAAATATCTAAAATTGTAATCAGTTTTGTTATTATAATAGTGGCTTATTTTTTTACTACCAAGATATTATTTAAATTAAAACTAACAAGTTCCAATGAAGAGTTCATCATGGAAATGTTGAAAGATTCAAATCATCATGTTTTATATGATGATAAAAATAATCGTTATTCCAATAAAATATTGAAAATGATTTTAAACTTTGATTTAAAAAATCCAAAATCAATTTTGAATTCATTTTTTCAATATGAAACAAAAAACGAATCAAATGATGCTGATGAAGTAACCGATGATCACTTAACCGATTATATTAATGATCCAGATTCTACAGTGATTAATGATCCAGTTGTTTATATTTATAATACTCATCAACTAGAAAGCTATAATTTAGATAATTATGCAGAATATAACATTACTCCAAATGTCCAAATGGCCGCTTACCTTTTAAAAGGACTATTAAATCAATCAGGAATTCATACAATTGTAGAAACTGCAAATATAAATGATTTTTTATCATTAAATGGCTGGAATTATGCAAGTAGCTATAAAGCAAGTCGTTATTTTTTAGAAAATGCAATCAGTGAAAATCCTAATTTAAAATTAATGATTGATTTACATAGAGATTCTATTCCAAGGGATAAATCAACAGTTACCATTGATAATAAAAACTATGCAAAAGTGTTATTTGTAGTTGGAACAGAATATGAAGGTTATGAACAAAACCTTTCCTTGGCGAATACTTTAAATGATCAAATAAAAAGCAAATATCCTAATTTATCTAGAGGCGTTATTACAAAAGGTGGCCCGGGAGTAAACGGAGTATATAACCAAGATTTAAGTCATAATATAGTATTAATAGAATGTGGAGGTAACGAAAATACAATTGATGAAGTAATGAATACCATGTTAGTTTTAAGAGAAACTATCAAAGAATATCTTGGGGTGTAATTATGGATGATAAAGAAAAAAAGAAAAGAAAAATTTTTAATAAAGTAATGAGTCGAATTTTTTTAGGATTACTTGTTGGATTTATTGCATTATATGTTTCAGAAGCAACTGGATACTATGAATTTGAACAACATAAAAAAGTAACATTAACGAGTGAAAAAATAAAACAATTTGAAAATGATGTTGCTAATGGAAAAAATATTGATATCAGGGATTATGTAGAAGAAAAAGAAATTAGTTATCAAAATAACGCTTCCACAATTGGAGTAACTTTATCAGAGCAAATTGGAAATATTGTATCCGGCGGTTTAGAATCTACATTTAATTTTTTAGGACAATTATTAGAAGGTAAAAAATGAAACTTTAATCTTACAGTTTCTTGTCATATAAATTTTAATTCATCATATTCTTAATTAGAAAATACCAGGAGGGATATAATGATTAATAAAAAAAATATTTGGTTTTTGACATTATTTAGTTTGATATTGGTATTAAGTGTTTACTATATTACAATGCCATCAGAGCTACTATTAACGAATTTTAAAGGAGACACAACAGATTCTACAGAGTCTACCGCTACTATAGAAGAAAGTAGTGTATTAGCAGCACTAAAAGTAGAAGAAGAAGAAAAAAGATTAGAAGAATTAGATAGTTTGAAATTAATATTAACGGATGCAAAATCCTCTGTTGATGAAAAGAATAAGGCATTTGAAAAAATGAAATCTCTAGATATTAATAAAGCGGATGAGGCAAAATTAGAAGAAAAGATTAAAACAGAATTTAACTTTGAAAGTTTTGTTAAAATCGATGGAGATAAAATTAAAATTGTTGTAGATAGTGATAAAAAAGATACTAGTACAGCAAATAAAATTATGAGATCAATTCAAAGTAATTATGATAAAAAAATGTATATTACAGTTGAGTTCAAATAAAAAGTAGGCTAAAGCGTTCACGATTTTAAGATACTCACATAGAATACTATGAGTTAATATAAAGCCACCCAACTTAGGAAGTGAGGGAAATCCGTGAGCAAAAAGATCTTAACGAAGCGTGAACGTGAAGTATTTGAATTACTAATTCAAAATAAAACAACTGTAGAAATAGCCGAAGAACTTCATATTAGTGAAAAAACTGTAAGAAATCATATTTCAAACTCTATGCAAAAGTTAGGCGTTAAAGGTAGAGCAAGCGCTGTCATAGAACTTTTAAAACTTGGTGAATTATCCATATAAAGTCGCATGAATATGCGATTTTTTGAATATCATATATTAGGTGATTTTATGTTAAAGAGGATGTTTACTAAAAAAATATGCTTGATGGCTGCTGTTATTTTTAGTTTAACTTTAGTATATTTAATTCCAGAGAAGCCATCAGAGTTAGAGGTTAAACAAGAATTAGAATATGTAAATAAAGAAGCTACGAAAAGTGTTATTTATTTATTGGATTCTAGTAATTATTTAGCTCGTACTATGGTTGTAACAACGAATCAGGAAATTGAAAAAAAAGCAAAAGAATTATTAGAAATTTTGATCCGTGACGGAAAAGGGGAAAGTAAAATTCCTAGTGGTTTTCAATCGATTATCTCTAGTGATACAAAAGTAAAAAGTTTAAAGTTTGAAAATGGATTAATGAAAGTTGATTTTTCAAAAGAATTATTAGATACGAATGTTGATCAAGAAGAAAAGGTAATTGAGGCAATAGTTTATACTTTAACGAGTATCGAAACAGTAGATAAAGTAATTATCTATGTAGAAGGAGAAATATTATCAAAGCTTCCTAAAACAGGGATTCATTTGCCTAGTACTTTAGATAAAAGCTATGGAATTAATAAAGAATACCATATTTCTTCTTATAAAGATATTAATAAGGTAACTGTATACTATGTTAGCAAGTATAACGATGATACTTACTATGTTCCCGTTACCAAATATTTAAATGATGACCGTGATAAAATTAAAATTATTGTTGATGAGTTAGCAGGAAGCTACTTGTATAGTAATAGTTTAATGAGCTTTTTAAATAATAATACACTCTTGTTATCCTCAGAAATTAATGATAATGCACTTTCTCTTGTATTCAATCAATATATCTTAAATGATCAAACTTCTAGAAATATTTTAGAAGAGGTTATTTATACAATTAGTTTGTCAGTTGGCGCAAATTATGAAGTAGATCAGGTTATTTTTAATGTGGAAGATGAAGAAATTTGCAAAAGTGTGATCAAAACTATTGAAAACTTTTAAAAAATAGTATATAATGAACTTGTTCTGATTGAGAGTATGTCCTCATAGCTCAGCTGGATAGAGCACACGCCTTCTAAGCGTGCGGTCACAAGTTCGAATCTTGTTGGGGACACCATGATGAAAATAACCGTTGATATTCAACGGTTTTCGTTTATAAAACAGACGATAATTTAGTAGTATGTTGTATGTTGTACCAAAGGAGATAGTAAAATTTATGGTAAAATATGCAACGACATTAAAAGATGCGTTAGATACTACGATAGAGGAATTTGAATATTCTAATAATCCCAGAAAATGTGAATTGGTAAAATATATTTTATATCATATTGAAAAGATGAATGTTGATCCATTTGCGTATGAAGTTTTTTCTGAAAAGAATGGAGCTAGACAGTATGTTATAGAAAGTCAAAGAGAAAATTTATTAAAAGAAATTTTTGAAGTGACGAGTTGCTCTGATAAAGATTTAAGTATTCAAAAATATGCAGTTATGTATTCTAGAGGCTTATTAGAAAAATCAACTAAAACTCTTGTTAAAAAATAATAAAGGTGAGAAAGTGAAAAGAAAAAGACCAATTATTGGAATTGTTAGTAGAATCAATTCTGATTCTAGCGGAGATTCTGTTAATTGTATTATGGATGATTATAGAATTGCCATTATAAAATCAGGTGGAGTACCTATTTTGATACTTCCTCCTCAATCCCTAAAATATAATAATTATAAGCCTAGAGAAATTGAAAGACTTAATGACAAAGAAAAAGAATTATTAGAGGATAGTATTAATTTGTGTGATGGCATTTTATTTCCGGGTGGAACGAAGTGGTATGAATTTGATGAATATATCTATCATTATGCTTATGAAAAAGATATTCCCATGCTTGGAATATGTGCAGGAATGCAGATGATGGCCTGCTTAGATAATAATCGTTATAAGAATTGTTTTGATACAACAAAATTAAATCTTCTGATGGCCTATTTAAGTAAAACAAAAAATGTGTTGGGAATTAGCCGGATATTTTCAATTGGAAATCCGGAAAAGGCTATCTATGCAGACCAGAATTATTCTTATTCACAGGAAGACTTAGAAGTTTTTCGGATACTTTCCCTTGATAACTCTTATAATAAGACTGTAATGAATGAATTAAAGCAGGTAGAAAAGAATCTGGAGATAGTACAAGATATGAAATTTCC
>OIZF01002146.1_pt1 | contig 10165 bp, 13 predicted proteins | sample 1588471 | NCBI WGS metagenome assembly OIZF01 (sample SAMN03283279) | human gut metagenome | biome: human-associated habitat; material: feces | host: Homo sapiens | place: Peru | collected 2012
GACAGATTCTAATACGGAAGCAGGAAGTTTTTTCCCATCTGTCGCATCAAAAAAAGTAAAGTCTAACCCCAAACCAGAAAGGCGCTTAGCAATATTTTCTCTTCTTGTTGAATTTTTTAAACTAATTACAATTATTTTAGGTATAGCCATAAATAACCCTTGGGTTGAAGTTATTGTTTTACATACAGATTAACGAACATCATAATAAAGTTTGCTTTAGCTTTTTAGATAGGGTGCCACCTTGGGAAAGGTGATACCGCATAAGGCTACATCTTGGCCTCGTATGCTAAATTAAATTCTTTATCTAATCGACTTTAGTGGAACATTATAATCGAATTATTAAAAAAATAATGTGCATTTAAACAAAATACCATTTTAATCTTTCGTCTAACATTAAAAACGGCTATAATTCGCCCGTTTTTCATTTATAGCCGCAAAAAGTGCGGTCAAAAAAATCATTATTTTAGAGGATAAAATGGCAAAAGAAGATTGCATTGAAATGCAAGGCACAATTTTGGAAACCTTACCAAATACCATGTTCCGCGTTGAGTTAGAAAATGGTCACGTAGTGACTGCACATATTTCTGGCAAAATGCGTAAAAACTATATTCGTATCTTAACGGGCGATAAAGTAACAGTAGAAATGACACCTTATGACTTAAGTAAAGGTCGTATCATTTTCCGTAGCCGTTAATTTAGAAATAAAAGAAAAGCCGATATGTTGATATCGGCTTTTTTTGTTTGAAAAGCGTACAAATTATTTGAAGTCTGGAAAAAAATCTGTATAATCAGCGCCCTTAGCCACGTTCATTTTTTCGTTCCTTGCCTTTGCAGATTGGTGGCTAATCTACGTCAAAGGCTGATTAACCCGTAAGGAGCAGTAATGCGTCACTACGAAATCGTGTTTATGGTTCATCCGGACCAAAGCGAGCAAGTACCAGGTATGATCGAACGTTACACAGGTTCTGTTAAAGAAGCTGGTGGTCAAGTTCATCGCCTAGAAGATTGGGGTCGTCGTCAATTAGCGTACCCAATTAACAAATTACACAAAGCACACTATGTGCTTATGAATGTAGAAGCGCCTCAACAAGTCATCGACGAGCTAGAAACGACTTTCCGTTATAACGATGCTGTATTACGCAGTCTTGTTATCCATACTAAGCACGCCGTAACCGAAGCGTCCCCAATGAAAGCGGCTAAAGAAGAACGTAAACCTTTAGCTGAAGTTGAAAACAACGATTTTGAGGATGCTGAAGAGTAATTCAAAACTTGATAATCGCTTCTCGTTAATCGGCACCGTGTGTCAATTACCCAAGCGAAGCAAAAGCCCTAACGGGATTGCGCATTGCCAGTTTTGGTTGGAACATCGTTCCGAACAAGTCGAAAGTGGTTTATCACGCCAAGCGTGGTTAAAGATGCCAGTTCAAGTCAGTGGCAATCAGTTAATAGAAAAAACTCAAAGCATTACGGTCGGCAGTAAACTTCTTGTGGTGGGGTTTATAACTTCACATAAAACCTCAAATGGTTTAACGCAGTTAGTATTGCATGCCGAGCAAATCGAATTTATAGATTAGGAGACAGCCAAATGGCACGTTATTTCCGTCGTCGTAAGTTCTGCCGTTTCACAGCGGAAAATGTTGTTGAAATCGATTACAAAGATATCGCTACATTAAAGAACTACATTTCTGAAAGCGGCAAAATTGTACCAAGCCGCATTACCGGTACTCGTGCGAAGTACCAACGCCAATTAGCACGCGCAATCAAACGCGCTCGTTATTTAGCGTTATTACCTTACTCTGATTCTCATCACAATTAAGAAGGAGTTAGGAAATGCAAGTAATTCTTTTAGATAAAATCGTTCACCTAGGTAACGTAGGTGATCAAGTTAATGTTAAATCTGGTTTCGCTCGTAACTTCTTAATCCCACAAGGTAAAGCAGTTATGGCAACTAAAGCTAACATTGAACACTTTGAAACTCGTCGTGCAGAGTTAGAAGCAGCGGCAGCAGCAAGTTTAGCAGCAGCTCAAGCTCGTGCAGCACAAGTGACTGCATTAGGTTCTGTAACTATCGCATCTAAAGCTGGTGAGGAAGGTCGTTTATTCGGCGCAATCACTACTCGTGATGTAGCAGAAGCAGTAACTGCAGCAGGCGTTGAAATTGCGAAAAGCGAAGTTCGTTTACCAAACGGTCCAATCCGTACTCTTGGTGACCACGATGTTCGTTTCCAACTTCACGGCGAAGTATTTGCAACATTAGATGTTATCGTTGTTGCAGAATAATTATCAAAGTTTTTGATAAAAGAAAACCCGACGTAATGTCGGGTTTTTTGTTTTTCTAGATTAAGAAAATATTTTGGTTATTCGTCGAGAGTAAAAAAGTGCGGTCATTTTTGACCGCACTTTTATTATCAATTTAGTGTTTTAAATTACAAACCTAATACAGCAAATAATACCCAGATTGTGTAAATCATGGCTAAGCCGTAAAAGATAAATCCGCCTGCTGGCACGTGGATTTTAAGATCGTGCATCGCATGATGGATACGGTGTAAACCACACCACATAGGGAAAATGGTTAAAACTAAGATAACTAATTTTCCGATCCAAGAATAAGCGAATGTAATTAAGTTATGTGGATCAATTAATCCGAATGGTAACAATAAACCAAGGATTAAGATCACAACAGGGAAGAAAATCGCACTGACAGTCCCGCCAGCACCAAACATCAACCATACTGGTGGTTCACCAGAGCGTTTTGGATTTTGATCGACCATTTTTTCTCTCCCTACATATAAACTAAAATTAATGCGATAACACTAATCACAGCTGTAACTGCCCAAAGTGCATTTCTTAACACGTGATGTGGTAAACGTTCATTTTTAACAATGATGTTCATCACTTTTGGTGTCATCACGAAATAAGTTGCAGTGTGATATAAGGTCGCAATTAATGTGATGATATTTAAGAACACCACAATTGGATTTCTTAAGAAGCCAATGAAATCAACAATACCTAAGCCTGGTACAGGATTGCTTGCAAGGCAAAGTACACCGTAAAGCAATACGATACAGAACCATACAGCAAAGATAGAGGTTGCTTCACGTACCATATACGCTTTGTAGAAATCCAATTTTTGCCACCAAGTAGCCGTCATTGGGCGAACATATTTTTTGCGTTTACTTACTGTTACTGACATATTCTTCCCCTTAGCCTTTTGGTTTTAGCATTGAGATAACATAATCTTTGGCACTTTCCACTTTGCCTTGGTTGATTGCAGAAGCTGGATCCACGTGTTTTGGACACACTTCAGAACAATAACCCACGAAAGTACAGCTCCAAACACCGTTTTTACCATTTAATAATGGCATACGTTGTGCTTTACCATGGTCACGGTTATCAAGGTTGTAACGGTGTGCCATTGTAATCGCTGCAGGGCCTAAGAATTCAGGGTTTAAACCAAATTGTGGACAAGCCGCATAGCATAAACCACAGTTGATACACATTGAGAATTGACGATATTTTTCAAGTTGTGCCGGCGTTTGTTTAGTACGGCTTACTTGCAATTCTTTTGATGGATGTGGTTTACCATCTAATGCTGGTGCTTCGTTACCAATAATATAAGGTTTAATCGCCTCTAAACTTTCAATAAAGTGGCTTAAATCAACCACTAAGTCGCGTTCAATAGGGAAGTTTGCTAATGGTTCAATACGCATATGGCCGCTGTAATCACGTAAGAATGTTTTACAAGCCAATTTAGGTTTGTTATTCACCATCATCCCACAAGAACCGCAGATCGCCATACGGCAAGACCAGCGATAAGAAAGAGACGGTTCAAGTTTATCTTTAATGTAACCTAACGCATCTAAAAGAGAAGTTTGGTTATCATAAGGTACTTGATAAGAGCTTAAATGTGGCTCTTGATCATTTTCTGGGTTGTAGCGTAATACTTCTACAGTCATTACTGGTGAATTAGCCATTTGCTTGCTCCTTAGCTTTCGCAGCCGCTTCTGCCGCTTCTGCTTCAGCACCATAAACACGTTTTGCTGGTTGAGATTTAGTGATTTTCACCGGACTGTATTCAATACGCGGTGCATCATCGCCATTGTAGTAAGCAAGGGTGTGTTTTAAATAATTCACATCATCACGTTCAGTGTAGTCTAAGCGTTGGTGTGCACCACGAGACTCTTTACGTTCAATTGCAGAGTTGGCAATAGATTGCGCCACATCAAGGATGTAACCTAATTCTACGGTGTAAAGCACATCGGTATTGAATACGCTTGAACGGTCTGCAACACGAATACGTTTATAACGTTCTTTAAGCTCAGCAATTTTATCTACTGCTTTTTGCATGCTTTCTTGGTCACGGTAGATACCACAACCTTCTTCCATTACGGTACCCATTTCATCACGAATTTCAGACCAAGATTCATTACCTTCTTGGTCATAAAGCGCTTTAAGGCGAGCGACAACATCTTGCGCTTGTGCATCAACTGCTGCACGGTTTGCTGGTTGTGCTTCCGCTGCACGTTGTGCGGCATATTCACCCGCAACACGGCCTAAAACCACTAATTCTGCAAGCGAGTTAGAACCTAAACGGTTTGCACCGTGTAAACCAGAAGACGCACATTCACCCACAGCAAATAAACCTTTAATGCGAGTTTCGCTGTTGAAATCGACTTCGATACCACCCATGGTGTAGTGAACAACCGGACGAACTGGAATTGGTTCATTAACTGGGTTTACACCTTCATAAGCACTTGCTAATTCACAAATGAATGGAAGACGCTCATGTAAATATTTTTCACCTAAGTGACGTAAGTCAAGGTGAACCACATCAACACCTTTTGCCGTTTTTAAGGTGTTGCCTTTTTTCCATTCTTGCCAGAATGCTTGTGAAACTTTATCACGTGGACCAAGTTCCATATATTTGTTTTCAGGTTTACCGATTGGGGTTTCAGGACCTAGACCATAATCTTGTAAATAACGGTAGCCGTTTTTATTCACTAAGATACCGCCTTCACCACGACAACCTTCAGTCATTAAGATACCGGTGTTCGGTAAGCCGGTTGGGTGGTATTGGACGAATTCCATATCACGAAGAGGAACACCATGACGATATGCCATTGATAAACCATCACCGGTTACGATACCGCCGTTGGTGTTGAATTTAAATGCACGACAACCACCACCAGTTGCAATCACAACCGCGTTTGCGTTGATTTGAACAAGTGAACCTTCCATCATATTCATCGCTACCATACCGCGAGCATGGCCATCATCAACTAAGATGTCTAAAACGAAGTGCTCGTCAAAGCGTTGAATTTGTGGATATTGAATGGATGTTTGGAAAAGAGTATGTAATAAGTGGAAACCGGTTTTATCTGCTGCGAACCAAGTACGCTCGATTTTCATCCCACCGAAACGACGTACGTTCACATCACCATCGGCTTTACGGCTCCAAGGGCAACCCCAACGTTCAAGCTGAGTCATTTCCACTGGAGAATGTTCAACGAAGTATTCCACCACATCTTGTTCACATAACCAGTCACCACCGGCAACGGTATCGTGGAAGTGTTTATCGTAGGAATCTTCCTCTTTAATTACTGCGGCCGCACCACCTTCTGCTGCAACCGTATGGCTACGCATAGGATAAACCTTAGAAACTAATGCGATCTTTAAGTTAGGGTTTGCTTCTGCTGCTGCAATTGCTGCACGTAAACCGCCGCCACCGGCACCAACAATAGCAATATCGACATTAACCGTTTGCACGATATCCTCCAATCAATAGAAAGTAAAAAAATAAAATGCCCTAAATAAATAGGGGATATATTGCCATTCTGCCATTTTTGTTTACAAATTAGTAACCTTTTTTCTGGAATAAACGGATAAAATATCAAAAGTGTGATCTAACTCAAAAAAGTTACTTTTTTTATATTTTTTAGATGATAACCGTTTTCGTTTAAGAATGATTTAGTCGGATTATTGAGTTAAAAATCGCTCTTGTTTACAATAGTCTTATTCATTTTAAAGGTGAAAACGGAGAAAAAAATGACCGCACTTAGCGATAAAAAAACAGAATGGCAACCTTCCGCATCAATTAAAAACTTATTGGCTCGTGCCAAAATCATTGCGGATATCCGCCAGTTTTTTACTGAACGTGGATTATTAGAAGTGGAAACCCCTGTTTTAAGTGAATTTGGCGTAACGGATCTTCACCTTTCCACCTTTAATACAGAATTTGTTGCCCCTTTTGATGAACTCTCGAAAACGCTCTGGCTTTCCACCAGCCCCGAATATCACATGAAACGTTTATTGGCGGCAGGCAGTGGACCGATCTTTCAAATTGGCAAAGTATTCCGTAATGAAGAAGCAGGGAATCGCCATAATCCGGAATTCACCATGCTCGAATGGTATCGACCGCACTTTGACATGTATCGTCTAATGAATGAAGTGGATGATTTGTTACAACAGATCCTCGATTGCAAACCTGCAGAAACCTTAAGTTATCAGTTTGTTTTCCAAGAATATGTCGGATTAGATCCATTATCAGCCACTCGTCAAGAACTGGTGGAAGCGGCGCGTAAGCATAACTTTATGGCAGATGAAGATGAAGATCGTGATACCTTATTACAATTTCTATTCAGTGAAGTGGTGGAGCCTAAAATTGGGCAAGAGGCACCTGTTGCGGTTTATCATTTCCCTTCTTCCCAAGCCGCACTTGCACAACTTAGCCCAGAAGATAGCCGTGTGGCAGAACGTTTTGAGTTCTATTATAAAGGCTTAGAGTTAGCCAACGGTTTCCATGAGCTCACGGATGCACGTGAACAACAATACCGCTTTGAAAAAGACAATCGCCTACGGGAAAAAGCAGGCTTGCCACAGCGTGAAATTGACTATCGTTTTCTGGGGGCATTACAAGCAGGCATTCCAAATACTTCTGGTGTGGCTTTAGGTGTGGATCGTTTAATTATGATTGCATTAGGCGCTGAAAGTATTAAAGAAGTGATTTCATTTTCGATAGAAAATGCTTAGTTTGCTCAAAAAGTATTCATTATTTTTTCTGAAATAATAAAAAAAGAAGAACAAATTGCTCAAAATAGAGCGATCATTGTATAGACAAAATTCTGAAAAGTTCGATGTGAAAGGATATTTTTGATTAAAAAATATTCTTTTTTGTTCAAAAAATGTGATCTTGATCCAATTTTAGAACATTGGTCTCGATCCTTCATTGACACTATAGGTTTATTTTGTAATATTTGCGACGTCTATTTCGGAGATTGAACTTTTTATGAAAAATTGCTTCAATCAAAAATCATAGGTAACAACCAAAAGGAATAACAATTATGAAAAAGACACTAGCAGCATTAATCGTTACTGCATTTGCCGCTTCAGCAGCAAACGCAGCAGTAGTTTATGACAACGAAGGTACTAAAGTTGAATTAAACGGTTCTCTTCGTTTAATCATGGAAAAAGCGGATAAAAAAGTGTACAACGCCGCTAACCAATCAACTAAAAAAGCTAACTCTGCTTTACGTAACGCAGGTTCACGTTTAGGTATCACTGTAAAACATAACTTAGATAACGATTTCTATGCATTAGGCCGTGTAGAGTTCCGTTTTGATGATACAACTTCTCGTGATAAATTCGGTGGTGTCTATGCTAAACGTGCTTATGTAGGTTTAGGTAGCAAAGCAATCGGCGAGCTCAAATTCGGTCGTCAATTAACTATCGCAGATGATTTGAGCCAAGCTAATGACTATGAATATGGTTTCATTCCAAAAGGTGATTATATTCCAACTTCAGGCACTGGTGTAGTACGTTATGACTATAAAGGTATCGAAGGTTTACAATTAAGTGCAAACTATAACTTTGGTCAAACAAATAATGAAAAAGGCAAACCACTTAACCCTGGTATCAAAAATGCTTACGCTGTAGGTGCATTATATACAGCAGGTGATTTAGATGCGCGTTTCGCTTATGGTCACACTAACCTTGAAACTAATGCAACATATAAACACCGTTTAGATGGTTTCTTAGCATCATTAGGCTATAAATTTGGTGACTTCAAATTAACTGGTGACTTTGGTTATGCACATGAAAAAGAAAATGATGCAAAAACTAATAAATTCTACGTATCTCCAGGTTTTGCATATCAAGTTGTTCCTGCGTCTAAAGTATATGGTAACTACCTATATGAACGCGTAAAAGGTGAAAACACTAAAGATAAAACTCACGGTTTCTTACTTGGTGCAGATTACCAACTTCATAAACAAGTTGTGGTATTCTTAGAAGGTAAATATGTGACTAAGAAAGAATACGTTGCTGATACTTTAGATAAGAAAACTAAAGACAGAGCTATCGGTGTAGGTATGCGTGTATTCTTCTAATCTTTGATTAGAAAAGAATCTAAAAAGGCGAATCGAAAGGTTCGCCTTTTTGTTTATCTTTTTAAATCTCCCCAACTTTTTTTAAATCTCCCCACCCCCTCTTTACGAAAGAGGGGCTTTTTTATGATGTTGCTTTTAGTGGTTTTATTAGGAATGTATTTGAGAGGGCTAAGAATGGAAAGCATTTATTTCTATAAAGATCCCCCCTCTTTCGCAAAGAGGGGGCTGGGGGGAGATTTAACTATTTCAACTTATTTAAAATTAATCTCCCCAACCCCTCTTTACAAAAGAGGGGCTTTTTATGAGTTACTTTTAATATTTTATTGGGAATATCTTTAAGGGAGAGCTAAGAACGGAGAACATTTATTTGCTATTAAACTTCCCCCTCTTTCGTAAAGAGGGGGCTGGGGGGAGATTTCCTACTTCAACTTATCCAAAACCAATTTCCCCATCATTTCAATATGGGCTTTTTCAGCATTCAATGCAGGGATGTAGTGATAAGAAACACCACCATGATTCAAGAATGTTTCTTTATTTTCAACCTCAATTTCTTCTAAGGTTTCTAAACAATCCACGGAAAAACCTGGGCAAATCACCGCTATTTTTTGAATGCCTTGAGAAGCGGCTTCTTCTAAAAAGTGATCAGTATAAGGTTGTAACCATTCTTCACGACCAAAGCGAGATTGGAAAGTCATATTCCATTGGTTTTCTGTTAAACCTAATTTATCCACAATGGCAATGGTAGTTTGTTTGCAGTGCTGGCGATAATAATCGCCCATATTCTCATAACGCAATGGAATGCCATGATAAGAGAAAAGCAAAAACTCATCGGGTTTTAACTGCACTTTAATCGAATCCACTAAGGCATTAATGTAGTTTTCATCAAGATGATAAGAATGAATAAACTCAAAAGGCACAATATTACGTTCTTGTGCAATGGCACGATTGAAGGCATCGATTAATGCACCCGTTGTGGTGCTGGAATATTGCGGATAAAGCGGCAACACAATCATGCGTTCCACGTCATTTTTAAGTAAATTTTTGACCGCACTTTGCATTGAAGGATTACCATAAGTCATGGCAATTTCGACTTGAGCATTAATGCCTTTTTCATTTAAATAAGCTTGTAAACCGGCTTGTTGTTGCTTTGTAATCGCAAGTAGGGGAGAGCCTTGTTCTGTCCAAATAGCTTGATAATTTTGAGCAATGCGTTTAGAACGCATCGGTAAAATAATGGCTTTTAAAAGGGGATACCATTTCCAACGAGGCAAATCGACCACGCGGGGATCCATTAAAAAATCTGCTAGATAACGGGAGATCGCAGCGGGTTGAGGGGCATCAGGCGTACCAAGGTTCGCTAAAATGATGCCAATTTTTTGAGTTGTAGTCATAAATGTTTGATATAAAGCGTTAATCGAGAAACGCAGCAAAGTTTATCTTGTTCATCGCGAATGTCAATTTGCCAAACATGGGTATTTTGACTTAAAGCAATTGGCGTTGCCTTTGCGGTAACAAAACCTTTTTTCGCTGGGCGAAGATGATTGGCGTTGATATCTAATCCTAAGGCAGCTTGCCCTTCTTCTATACAAAGAAATCCCGCCAAAGAGCCAATGGTTTCAGCCAACGCCACAGACACACCACCATGCAATAAGCCGAAAGGCTGAGTGGTGCGATGATCAACCGGCATTTTTGCCTCAATCCAGTTTTCACCATAAGCCGAAATCTCAATCCCTAAATGCCCAACCGCACAATGTTTTCCCATTTCATTAAGCTGCTCAAGG
>OIZF01002148.1_pt1 | contig 10165 bp, 12 predicted proteins | sample 1588471 | NCBI WGS metagenome assembly OIZF01 (sample SAMN03283279) | human gut metagenome | biome: human-associated habitat; material: feces | host: Homo sapiens | place: Peru | collected 2012
GTCGGTCGTTCCGAATCCCGGCATGGTGACACCGACAATACCCTGGCGGGACCATCCCAACTTATCGAAAGTCTTTACGCAAACCAGCAGCGCCAGCGTAGAATCCAGTCCACCCGAAATGCCGATAACGGCACTCTTCGCTTTAGTATGCACCAGACGTTGCGCCAGTCCGGACACCTGGATGGAGAATACCTCCTCACAGCGTTCGTCCAACGCTATCCCCTGCGGAACAAATGGATGCGGTTCAAAAGTACGTCAGGATTCAAGCGCGGCCTCCTTTTTGTAGTAGCTGACGGTGCCGTCCTCGGCCACCGTGCAGAAACCGGCCACCTGCGGAATGTTCAGCAGCTCAATCTGGGCAGCATCATCTACCACCACGATGCGCTTGCCGGCATCTTTCTGTGGCTGGCGCAGTAGCTGGCAAATCATAGTTTCCTTGCCCTGCGGGATAGGCACGATTTCATACAGTTCTCCATTTGCAAAACAGAGAATAGCTGCCGGAAATTCTCCAACAGTGTGGTATTCCACCTGATCTATGAAGTCGAGCAAGACCCAGACGCAGCGGGACAAGTCCTTGTCTGCATTGTTTCGTGCTTCTTGATTTGCGTAGTAGCGGAAATTTTCGGCACGGTAAACGCGCCCCTCTTTCAGCATGTGGGCGAGTAAGGTCTTTGCCGTTGCCTCTTTTTCGGTGAAGAATCGGCAAAGCTGTTCTTCTGTCAGACCGGGGTACAGCGAAATGTTATGCAGCATTTCAGCGGCTTCCCGCTGATAGATCGCTGCGCGGTTTTTCAATACAATCACCATCCTTATTGCGCATTAAGGACGCATAAAAACGTATTAGGTACTGTCGGCAGCATAGCCACAGGCCGCTAATACGCAATCAATACGCCCTACTGCGTATTAAACTTTTTATTGCGTAATCATTGCGTCAAGGCGGACGTATTACGGTCATCTGCAAAGCCTCCCAAATCAGAAATTGCCCAAAACAAAAAGAGCCGTGCCTGAAAAAAGTCAGGTACGACTCTGGGTGAAAATGTCCAACCTTTTTGGCTGAACCCTATTTTGAACATACTAATTGTAACATACGGGATTATACACGTATATACAATCACTGTGCGGATGTTGTGCAGATGTAATGCAAGTGCGGCAAAAAACTTTCAAGGCAGGGCATCCGGCGCAATCTTGATTCTTTGGTGTACAGGCATTATAATGCAAAGGAAAGGAATCGTCATTTTTATGGATAACCAATTATTGCAGATACAAAACAGAACCTGCCACATCTACGGCACTGCCAGCGCCGAATATCTGCTGCTGCAAATGGCGGACGAGCACGACCTTGCAGGGATGGAACGAGAAGTTGAAGTCATACATCGGCAAACTGCACAACCGCTTTTGCTGGTTGCTGTCCCAGTGGAAAATTGGAACGATGATTTATCGCCGTGGCCTGCGCCGCCCGTCTGGGGCAAGCAGGGTTTTGTTGGCAGGGCAGGAAATACGCTTGCATGGCTGGAGCAGGCTGTGCCGGGCATTCGCCAACAGTATTCTATAAAGGAAGATTGTAAGGTTATTTTAGGCGGCTACTCACTGGCTGGACTGTTTGCTCTGTGGGCGGCAACACAAACGAACGCGCTGTATGGCGTGGCCGCTGCTTCGCCGTCCGTGTGGTTCCCCGGCTGGCCGGAGCATGAGGCTGCACACCCCATCCAAGCTCAGCGTGTTTACCTCAGCCTTGGTGACCGCGAGGAGCACACCAAAAACCAGACTATGGCATCAGTAGGTGACAACATCCGCGCCCTGCACGGCGCCCTGACCCGGCGCGGCAAAGACTGCAGACTGGAATGGAACGTAGGCGGCCACTTCAAAGATGCCGACCTACGGACAGCAAAAGCGTTCGCGTGGGTTATGGAGGGAAAGCAATAAAGTGACAATTTTGATAGATGCCGACGGCTGCCCGGTGATAGATTTAACCGTGCAGACAGCCGCCCAATACAAAGTGCCTGTGCTGATCATATGCGATACCGCCCACCAAATCCAGCGCAGCGGCGCGCAGACATTGACCTTTGACAAAGGTGCCGACAGCGTAGATTTTGCGCTGGTGAACCGTGTACACCCCGGCGATCTTGTTATCTCACAGGACTATGGACTTGCCAGTATGTGTCTGGCGCGCCGAGCCCGTGTGCTGAACCAAAACGGCTTAGAGTACACACTCGAAAATATCGACGGCCTACTGTTTCGCCGCCATGAAAACAAAAAGCTCCTCCGCGCCGGAAAGCACCCTAAAGGGGCATCCAAGCGAACGAAGGAGCAAGACATAACATATAGAAACACTTTAAGAAGAATTTTGCAGACTGTGTAAAGCTCTTTCCAAGGCATCAGAAAACGGTGTAAATTTTATTAAAAATAAAGCCTGCTCTTAATACAAGTGGCCGTAAACCTACATCTACATCCCGTTAGCTCGAATTTTATGCCAAACGGGAACAACGCTCTTTTTCTCTTGCATAAGTTTATACATCGTTTGGCGTAAGATTGGCGTATGGCATGATTTCAGTTAGAAACCCGCCAAAAGAAAAGCCTGAGATTTCTCGCATCACCAAGAAATCTCAGACTTTTTTGTGCTTAAATTGACAATTTACTGGTCGATGGGCTTCATCGTGGGGATTCTGATCCTATGTACCCTACAAGGCTTCGTGATGCTTTGACATCACTTGCTTGCTAATCAAGCATCCCGCAAACTACGCTTTTATTTCCCTTCGTTTGTTGTCAATTTGCTGTCATTCAATGATTTTGCTGTCATTTTGAGCGCCCCATCAGAGCGCTTCTTCAACGATTAAAAAATGTCCAGTTTTGCAGCCAGTCTTTCAAAAGATTCCTGCTTTTTCTGCTCAGTCGCTTCAGCGTAGACATCCATAGTCGTTTGGATGTCCTTGTGTCCCATGACCGATTGGATGACTTTCAGGTTTGTTTCGTTTTCGCAAAGCCTTGTGCAAAAAGTGTGCCGCAAGTGATGCGCCGAGAAATCAGGTAGCAAAACAGCTTCACGGTGTTGCTTTTTTGCAGCGACTTCCTCAGTTGCATTATAATCTGCAATGATCCTTTTGATGGCGCGATTGACAGATTGCGGATTCGGAACATTACCAAAGCGGTTGCAGAAGATGAAGCCTGTCATACCGTCGATTTCAACATCACACTGACCGGATTCTTCCTGTTCTTCTTTTAGCATCTCGAAAGCATCTTTCACTGTATCAAGCATTGGAATCGTCCGAATACCTGCATTAGTCTTAGGCTTTGAAATATGCAGAATAGAAGTGCGATCTTCTCCAACAGGGTAATAGACCAGACTATGATTGATGCTGATTGTGCGTTTGTCATAGTCCAAGTCGTCCCAGCGCAGTCCAAGCGCTTCACCAATACGGCAACCTGTACCCAACAGTATCGTGAACATCGGCCACCAGTGATAGTAAATTGGATGGTTGGCAATGTGCTCCATAAACGCCCGCTGCTGGGGAATCGTCAATGCGTGGCGAGTTCCAGTAGTTTGCCCAAAGGTTTTTTTACCTCTGCCAGTACGCCATCGGTTGGATTTTTGCGGATGATGTCATCACGAAATGCCAGCTGAAATGTTGGATGCAACAGGCAATGGATGCTTTCCAATGTGTTCGTCTGCAAGCCCTTCATGACAACCAGATAGTTATAAAACTGAAGCACATCGGAATACTTAATATCCGCAATCTTTCGCTCTCCAAAAGTTTCACGAACATGGCGGTCATACATATAAAGATAATTGCTTCGTGTTGTTTCCCGAAGGTTTGTCTTTAGGCTTATATAGCGGTCAAACACAAAGTTTACGGTTGCATACCCGGCGACATAAGTGTCTAAGCCATCCAACTGGTTCTTTGTGAGGCGCATCTCCTTTTCTCGAAGCGTTACAAGGTCATTTGCGTAGATGTATTTGCGCCGTCCGAAAGGGTCAGTATAACAATACATATACCGCTTATCGGAAGCGCGTTGCACCTCTCCTTTGCGTAGTACACGTCCTCGAAAATCTTTTCGTGCAGTTGCCATATCAATTCTCCTTCCCGAAAGAAGAAGGGCCTGATACTTATTCCGGGTCGGACAAAACCTTGCTTAAACCCAGTAAGACAACTTCTGTGATAGTCATTTGGTGTTGTGCAGCATAAGAACGGATACGAGCGTATAGGTCGTCCTCCACCCGAATATTCACATAATTCTTCTTTGCATTTTCGGATTTTGGTCGTCCCATCTTTGCCATAATAGTTCTCAATCCTCCACAACACTAGTATACAATTTGTGTAACAGAAAGTCAAGCCCAATTCATTCGATTATTTTCTGCTGAATGTAAGCATCTGCATAATTCTATTTTTGTGCCAACGTTAAAGGATGTGGAATGTCTCCAGATACCTTTCAAAAATCTCACAGTTTACTAAAGTCACCTTGTCGATTTTGTATACAGCCTTAGCCTCTTTAGCGAGTTCTGTGAATTTTGTCAGACCCATGCTGTACTTTTCGGCACCTTCTTGGTAGCGGACAAATTTCTTGGCGTTCATTTTTGTTTTCTCAACATCCTTACGCGAGTAAGCCATTTCTTAGTACCTCCGTTCGTTTTGTGTGGGGAAAAATATGAAAAACTTGTATCTATAACGATACAAAAATACCGTGGAAAGAAAAGCAATCTTTCCACGGCACGATCTGTCGTTATAGCTGTGCGTTTTTCTCCCTCTGCAATTCCAGACAGGCAACCTTTCCCGGCGCTGTGCCCTACAATGGCCTTACGGCCAGTGCAGTATGTTTTCTCACATCTTGGCACGCTCGCAGGTTCCCGGTCATGGCGCTGCTTCCCCAATGCGGTACAAACAGAGGACGCTATTCTCTTTTTCGGAGGCTTTTAACCCTCCTATAGTATAAGAGAACACGTTTCCGGAATTTTTCGCAGGATTTTCCAAATTTTTCTAAAAATAGTTAATAGTATTCGAAGCTGCGCCTCTTTGTGATTAAAAGATGTCTTGATATTTTTGAAAATCACGAGTATAATAATAACAGAACAGAAATAAAAAATCACTAATGTGTGAACGGAGGACAGTATGGAAACATTATATGAGTATCTTCTTAAAAACTACAAACCGAATGAACCAATTTTCCTTGCTGATCTTCAAATCGAAGGCATGAGCCGCGCAAACCTTCGACAGCAGATAAAAAAACTTACCGATGCTGGAAAGGTTAAGCGGTTTGACAGTGGAGTTTATTTCTTGCCGAAAAAAACAATTTTCAAATCAGGGTCACAGCTTCCACCAGAAAAAGTGTTGGAATGTAAATATCTAAGAGATAAGGATAAGAGATGCGGCTATGTAAGTGGGTTGATGTTCTTTAACCAGATGGGGCTGACTACACAGGTTCCGATGCTGTATGAAGTCGTATCGAATAAGGCAACGAATGAATATAGGGAAACATCTCTGGCAAAGTCGCGGGTGATTGTTCGTAAGCCGAGAGTGCCAGTGACAGAATCCAATTATAAGGTGTTGCAATTCCTTGATTTGCTGAAAGATGTAGATGTGTATTCCGAGATTACAGGGAAGCCTTTGCAGGAACGGTTGTACCAATATATGAGCGATGCAAGGTTGAGCCTTTCAGAAATGGAACCGTATTTTTCTTATTACCCGGATAAGCTGTACAAAAATCTGGTAGAAACGAGGGTGATATATAATGGCATACTTGCACAGTGATAGAGAACAATTCCGGGATGCGATTGACTTAGCCTATGAGCAGACGGGCGTTATGGTACAGGCAATCGAAAAAGATTATTATGTTACTATGTTGCTGCGACTTTTGGCTCAGAAGATGCCGTATATCGTTTTTAAGGGCGGTACATCACTGAGCAAATGCCATAAAGTGATTCGCCGCTTTTCTGAAGATATTGATATTACGATTGATACGCTGCTGTCACAAGGGCAAAAGAAGAAGATAAAGCAGGCAATCGTGGATTCGGCAGAAGAACTTGGAATGACGATTGAAAACCTTGACGAAACCCGAAGTCGCCGTGACTATAACCGTTATGTGATTGCATACGATTCAGTTATTCCGATGGCAAGCGATGCGTTGAAGGCAGCGGTTTTACTGGAAACGTCTTATACGGCAGTATCCTTTCCAACTGTTTTATTGCCTGTTCATAGCTACATTGGCGACATGATGGAGCAGGAAGCCCCAGATGCGATTGAAGAATATAATCTAAATCCGTTTGAAATGAAAGTGCAGGGAATTGACCGAACACTGGCGGACAAGGTTTTTGCAGTTTGCGATTATTACTTGCAAGGAAAAGTTGCAAAACATTCTCGCCACCTCTATGATATTTATAAGCTGCTGCCGCTTGTGCCGCAGGATGAGAATTTTAGAGAATTGGTAAAAGAGGTACGAGCAGTTCGCGCACAGGCGGTTATTTGCCCCTCTGCATTGCCGGAAGCCAATGTTCCAAAATTACTTGAAAAAATCATAAGAGAAAAAGCATATAAACAGGACTATGATAGCCTGACAACGCAGCTATTGGAAGAAAACGTACCCTATGATACAGTGATCGCCGCATTGAAGCGAATTGCAGATAGCAGCCTGTTTGAGAATAACTGAAAATTAAGAAACCAGCCACAGGACTTCCCCTGAAGCCCTGTGGCTGACCCTTTCATTTGTATCACAGATACTCTATTACCCAAAAATAAAAAAGTTCGGTTTTTGGGTAATAGCATCTTCTCACGGTTTACCAAATGAGAGCGTTTTCATCTGCAACCCGCAGCGAAGAATGCAAGTATGGAGAACATTATTTTCAATGAGCTAATGGTTCGTGAATGCTCCGTTGACATCGGTATCGTCTACGGCAATGAGAAAAACGCCAAGGGAAAGGTCACGCCGGTTGCACGAGAAATCGACTTTATTGCGATCTCTGGCGGCAAAAAGACCTACATTCAATCTGCCTACGCTTTGGGAACAGAGGAAAAGGCAATTGCCGAGAACAAGCCATTCGCACTGACTGGTGATTCTTTCCCGAAGATCATTGTCCGCCACGACATCCGCAAGCGTTGGTATGATGATAACGGCATCCTCAATATCGCGATTTCCTCTTTCAATGTGATCACACATCGGACAGCACTGGCTGGTATATTGCGGTGGAACTTTAATAACTGCGCAGTTGTTCTCGGCCACTTTATAAGTGAGCTTTTGTTCAAGGTCGTAAAACGCCCAACTTACCATTACATAGCGGTCTTTGGCGCGACCTTTTCGGTTGCGCCGCGTACACCAGTCAAATCTTCCAGCACAAATAGCGTATTCTTAGGGTTCTGTTCAACGAGTGCCTTCGACACACAATGGTTAACATCATGCATCCAACGGTTTTCTCGATGACCTATAGATTTTAGCCTTCTGCGTGAAGATGGGGTCTGTGCTTTCTGTAACTGTTGCCGCAATTTTTTATAATGCGCTCGCTTTTGCTTGACTGCACGACCATTTACGAATGTGGATTTTCGTTTACTGTCATAAGTGGCAACGATAAAATTTATTCCTCCATCAATACCTACAACATTAGAAAAATCATTGGCTGTGCATTCTTCAATCATATAATGAAACCCGCCAAGCCTCTAGCCACTACTGTGGCCATGCGCAACAAGGCGGTTCTTTTATTTGTACATTGGAAATTTTTGGATAAACAACCGGAAGCGCACAAAAAAGACCGCCTGTGGCAGAACCACAGACGGTAAAAATTACAGCGTGTTCAGAAAATCCTCCAGAACGCTGTTCCATTTTTCGGAGTACTCATAGAACATGAGGTGACCACCCATGATGTAGCAATAGAATTACGGAAATATCAGGTCAGGGCCCAAGCGCCCATCAGAATGGCCAGAAACACTACATTGGAAATAGTAAACACCGCAAAATAGTGCCCTTTTTCAGCAGGTACTTCATTTGCAATCTGTCGATAAGAGATTAGGCTTGCCATTGATGCAATTAATGTGCCAAGGCCACCAAGGTTTGTGCCAATAATCAGCGCACGGATATTATCGGTGAATCCAGAAAGCAGGATGGCAGCAGGCACATTGCTGGTCACTTGAGAGGCCAGAACTGATACTAAAACCTCATGGCCAGCCAGAATATTCTGCAACCATCCAGAAAATGCCTCAATCCGACCCAAATTCCCGATAAATACAAACAAGGTCACAAACGTGAGTATCAGAGAATAGTCCACACGGCCAAGGGTTTCCCGGTCTGCGAAGAATGTGCATGCCAATACAGCGGCAAAAGCAACACCATAGTGGAGAACACGCAATACGACCAATAAACAGATGACAAACAGGAGCCCATACAGTGCAATGAGTCTTTTGTTTTGCTTTGCGGCCACCTCAGTACGCGATACAGTGATTTCAGAACCACCATGGCACAGCCATACAGCCCATACGGCGAGAAGTACCAGAGAAATAATGGAATAGGGGAGTATCAGTAAGATGAAAGACCCCATATCCATCCCGCTTTTGCCATACAAATACAGATTCTGTGGGTTGCCAAGCGGCGTAAGCATACTGCCAAGGTTGGCGGCAATCGTCTGCATACAGACAACGGGGAGGAGCAGTTTACTACGAACAGATGCATCAAGACTATTCAGCACGACAAAAGTAAATGGGACAAACGTTAGCAGCGATACATCGTTCGTTATCAGCATGCTGCTGAAAAAGCATAGGCCGACAAGTACAGCAGTTAGCTGTAAAGTAGTGCGCGTATGAGATAGAAGTGTATGACCGAGACTATCGAATACTCCTTGTCCTCGCAAGCCTGCCATCACAGTCATCAGGGAAAACAGAATTGCAAGAGTGCGAAAATCGATATAGCTGAGATACTTGGCATTTGGGTGGACAAAGAAAGCAGAGACGAGTGACAAAAAGGTGGCAATGCTGAGAACGGGTTCTTTCTGGAAGATTTGCTTTATAATCATGTGTTATAATCTCTTTTCGACTATTCGTTATTTCTTGCGTACAGCAAAGCCAAAAGCTGTACCGCATAGACCGCCGACAATGTGCATGAAATTGGCCACATTATCCTGAATAAAGAGGATACTGTATACCTGTTGGCTTAAGTACAGTATGCCGACTAAGATGAAGGTAATGGGAATTCCGCCATTCTTACTGCCTGCCAAGCTGGAGAGCATGATAAGCATGAATACAATACCAGATGCACCAAGCAATGCGGAGGTAGGGAACAACACGCACTGCAATATGCCGGATACCAGCGCGGTCATAAGGATACCGCTTAGAAGTGTTCGGCTTCCATATCGTTCTTCCAAAGGTGGAGCGACAACAAGGAAGAGGAGCATATTGTTGATGAAGTGATCCCAACCGCCGTGGCCAAGGACATGGCCGAACAACCGGACATAGAATAGCGGATCAGTCATCGACGAGTGGTATACACTGAATAGGTGCGAGGTTGTCCAGTTGTTAGTTAGGTATCCCAATACCAGAGAGGTGAGGGATAAGAAAAAGAAGGTTAGTGTGACCGGGGCATTGTATTGAAGTCGAATATTTTTGCGTGCCATTGACAGTTCTCCTTTATTGTAGGATACTATCAGTATAGCACATAAGAATGAAAAATGCTGTATTATAATGAATTTTCAGGTAGTGTATGAAAGCGCCTATCGAGAAAAGTAAATAAAACCAGTAAACCTGTGTAAACCTATAAATTTGCTACTATAACAACAGCATCTCCCCCAGGCCTCTACGCACAGCGTATGCACACATGGGGGAGTTTTGTTTGTTAATATCAGAGAGGCTGTAAAGTGAGAATTTTACGGAATACGGAACGATTCCAGATACCGTTCAAAAATCTCACAGTTGACTAAGGTCACCTTGTCAATTTTGTAAACAGCCTTAGCTTCTTTAGCGAGTGCAGTGAATTTTGTCAAACCCATGCTGTACTTTTCAGCACCTTCTTGGTAGCGAACAAATTTCTTGACGTTCTGCTTTGTCTTTTCAACGTCTTTACGCGAATAAGCCATAATAAACCTCTTTTCGTTTTAGCTTGCCCTTATTTTTTTGTTTCAGAATCGTAACCGTGAAGTTTTATCTTTTTTGTGCATCAGCCCCACAATCTTTATAATATGGACATGTCACGCAGCAACTTC
>OIZF01002149.1_pt1 | contig 10150 bp, 7 predicted proteins | sample 1588471 | NCBI WGS metagenome assembly OIZF01 (sample SAMN03283279) | human gut metagenome | biome: human-associated habitat; material: feces | host: Homo sapiens | place: Peru | collected 2012
CATCATTTGCGATAATCACGCTTTTAAAGGCTTCATCAAAGCTCATTGTGCCTCCTTTTTTATTATGTCAAACTTTATTTTCTTTTTGCCCAAAGTGCCACACAAAGGAGCTTTACCTCGCACCCTATCGCCTTTCTCTATTTTAAGTCTATGTCCTAGCGCATTGATATGGCAGAGTTTTAGGGATTTAAATTGACTAATGCTTATAACTTTTTGCGGAAACTGTGATTTTTCCTTTCCATTTTCTAGCGTTTTATCTTTCCAAAAGTCTTGCTTTGGTAAGTATCCGCTATGATGATAAATTTTAATTTGTCCATTTTGCTTAAATCCTCTATAATATCCATATCGTTTAATATCATCGCTATACCCAAACTCTATCAAATCCCCGATATGAAGAGAAAACAAAAAGTCTTTATCGTCTAATTCGCAATTATCGGGCTTTGCAATGTGTGATAGCTCTTTATCTGTGATAAATACCGGCACAGCATAATATCTATCGTTAAGATAAAATATATCAATCCTAGTCATTCCATCAATCTCATAAATACGCCCTCTAATTTCTATCCACACATTGTTTTGAATTTGTCTTTGTTTGACTTCTTTGTATAACTGCTCTTTTATAGGGTATTCTATCTTGCTTTTAATTTTGCCGTATTCCTCGCCACTTAGCTTTCGCCCTAGCTTTTCTTTTTCTTGCTCTACACACAATAAAATCTCGCTTTGTGCGTTTTTTAATCGTTTTTTTAATTCTTTTATATCCTCTTTTTTGTGAGATGTTTTGCTGTGTCTTTATTTTGTTTGAGTGCCTCTTCAACACCTTGCTTTATGTTGATAGGATTTTCATTATGCAATTTACCTGTCGTCTTGTGCTTTTTACTAAAAGTTACAAAAATCCCCTCGCTCGTTTCATCACCATAAATTCTTTTCGTCAAATCAGCAACAAAACCACTAAACGGACGCCTAAACACCCATCGTCCCCTTGCATTTTGTTTCATAATTTTAGTTATTTCCTCGCTATTTAATTTTGCTTGTGATTTGTCCTCCTCAGTTTGCAAAAATTTTGCAAAATGTTGTATCGTCCTACTGCTACAAAAGGCTATGATTACAGCATCTTGTGCGTGATGCAGATGATTTGTCCTATCTTTTTTGCCAATGCCCCAAAAATGCCTTAATGTAGAAGTAAGTCTGCCATTTACCACTTCGATTCGCCGAATTTGCTTTGATTCTCTTTCCTCGTCATCTTGCAAATCATTAGGAATGTCCGCAAATTTCACATATTTTTCCAAATAATTTTTAATATACACAGACGCTGTTTTTGTGTCGTTGAGCCACCTGCTTGGTTTCATATCATCTATTTCTTGTTTGAGTAAAATTGATTTTGCCTTTTTGGATAGTTTGGTAGCCTCCACTCGCACTTTAAAGGCCTCCCATTTTGCCTTATCTGCACCAAACCATTGATATGGAGTTTGTGAAGTTTTTGTAGCATTGTTGTTTGTAAAGGTTAAGACTTTATTCGTAAATTCATCGACCAAAACCTTGCTTTTAGGGATAATATGGTCAATTTGCAAGGCATTTTCATCGCACAAATCTTGCAGTGAAATTTTCTTACAATCATAAACATCAATCGATGGCTTATTTTTATAATCAGCGTAAAATTCTTTGGCATTAAATTTATCTTGTGAGCCTTTTTGAATGCTTGGATAAATATCACACTCATTTTGCAAAATCCACAGCTTAACTTTTGTGATATTATCTTTGTTTGTTGTTTTTAGCCCGATTTCCTCGCAAATCTTTGTGGCAACTTCATTAAACTTTTTATTTTCATCTTGTGCTTTTTGGATTTCTTTCTTTTGCTTCTCACTTTGTCCTACTTCTCGCAGCAATTCTATGCGAATCTTTGCCACTTCGCCGTGTTTTGCAAAAATCTTATTTATGATTTGACGCATTTGAGCGCAAATGTGATTAAGATTTGCGTTTGGTGTTTCTTCAAAGGCAGGCAGTTTTAAAGACTTTGTAAATTGACTCATAAATTCTTGATATTTTCTATCCTCGTTGAGATTTGCCTTGTAAGCTGTCGTAGCCTCGTATTCACTTTTTCCCAAACGCATCTTTTCTAGGCACTCCCAAATCACATTAAGACAATACGCACTTGTCCCGCTAAACCCAGCCCCAAGTGAATTTAGAGCCTTTGTTTTTAGATTATCATCAATGCGGCTATATTTATGTTTATTTAACTTCTTTTGAATGTCCTTTTTGCGTTTATTGACAGATAAAATTCCCGTTAATTTGTCAATATCTTTTTGATGACTCCAAAAATCCTTACCAAAAGTCGCTTCCAGCAAAGCCAATTTTTTGCTAGGATTATAAAAAGTCGCGTTTTTCTCTTGTGTAAGAAGTTTGTCGCTATCTTTGTTTTGAGTTCTCTTTGTGGATTTTGGTTTATTTGCTTGTGTCTCTTTTTTGTTAAAACCTAACAATTCTATTTCATAAGTTTGTGCTAGACTTTCTCCGCTTTTTAGATAAATACAACTTCTAATATCGCTAAAATCTAACTTGTGTTTTTCTTGCAATGCTCTTATCGCACTTTCACTTGTCTTTTCGTAGTCAATATCCAAATCTTTGTGTTGTCCATTAAGATAAATCAAAAGATTAGCAAGTTTTGTAAGCAGATTAAATTCTATCACACTAGGAGCAAAGGCACTTACGCGATATTCTCTCATATCAATGCTGCATTTGCCAAGCAAATTTTGCGAACTTTTTAGCGGACGATTTTGCAAAAACCCAAGCCCATTATCATTTTCTGCAAACAGCTCGGTTTTTAAATTTTCTAGCTTTTGGGCGTATGATTCGTCTTGCTTTGCTTTTGCAATCTGCGTATCTAAAATCTTTTGCAGTTCAGCCTTTATCGCACTTCTAGGCATAGCATTAACATAGCTTCGCTCCTCCACTTCTTTGCCGTTTTCATTTATCCTTACAACTGAACCGTTACGCATTTTTATGCTATGCTCGGTAATTGTTGCTATCCACCTCTCTTTTTTAGCTTCTAATTTATGCACGGATTCGTATTTTGATTCGTTTTTAAATTTTTCAAGCAATTTTTGATATTTAATCTCAGCATTTTTTTGTGCTAGTCGTTTTTGCCTATCATAAATATACTCATTAAGATAGGCTTTGTCGCTGACTTGCTTAACATTTTCTTTCATCGCAGCTTTTAGTTTTTTCTTATCTGCATTTTTATCTTTTTTCTCATCTTTGTTGTTTGATTTTTCTTTTACACTTTTGCTATCTGCTTGGATTGTCTCATCTTGCGCTTCTAGGATATTTTCGGCTTCATATTCCTTGCCGCTATCGTTATATGCTCTATGTTTCACAATATGAATGATGATTTGGCAGAGTTCATCAACGCTTATTTGTTCTTTTAGTGCCTTTTTACGCAAAAGATAAGGAGTTGATAGTTCTCGTTCTTTTTGTTTATTCTCATCATTTTTTGCAGAATGTTCTTTTTGTTCGCTCTCGTTATTTTTGGCAAAAAGTTTCTTTTGCCACTCGTTAAAATCCGCAAAATCACCTTGCGCACTAGCAAAATTCTCAAAAAGATACTTTTTGATATTATTTAGCCTAGACTTTGTCCGTGCGACATTGCGCCTAGCGCGTCTTTGTTCTCCACGCTCTTTGTGCTTTTCACCCACAGACTCAAAAGTTCGCACACCACAATCAATGATTTTGCACTCATCTCTTATGATGCTATCCTCCACCAAAGCCCAGCCTATGCTTGCTACACCTATATCAAACCCTAAAACTTTCATTTTCACTCCTTAAATTTGCATTATGCCATCATTATGCCAAATCAACGCAAACCAAAAGCACGCTAAATTCGGCGTTTCAAAAGCCTATCGCTCGTTTGCAAGCAGCGTTTTAGCTCGGCATTGACATATTGATTGACGCGCTCTTTGGAGTAGCCGTGCTGCGTTGTCAGCTCGTTCATATATTCTTTGTTGAGTTTGTCGTAATTAAAGCGCAGTTTGTAGCCAAATTTTTTCATCATCGTTGTGGCGTATTTGTTTGCGATAAGCTCTTCAAGCAGCCTGTAATCGCTTTGTGAGTAGAGTTGGTAAGACACGCGCTTGTTTAAAGAGCCTATGTGATGGGCTATCTCGTGCAAAAGCACCAGCAAATACTGCTGTTTGTCGGGGTAAAATGAGCGCGCTTTCATATGTATGGTGTTGTCTATGTGCTTGCCAGCCTTTGTGTTGTCGTTGATGGGGATATCGTGTATGATTTCAATGCCCATTTTATCAATCATCGCATCGACTTGCCTGTCGCCCGTTACCGAGCAGCCCGCCACTGAAAAGGCTAAAAGCAAAACAAAAAGGTATTTTTTCATCATCTATCCTTTACATACGCTTTCACAAACTCCACAAATTCAGCACTATCATTAGGACAGGCGATGACTTTGTAGTCCTTTGCGGCGATTTTTCTATACTCGATTTCTAGCTCAAAAGCGGTTTCACTGCAATCTACGCAAAAAGACAGCGGATAAACAAGCGCTTCATTTGTAAGCTGAGCCAAAAGCTCGCTAGTGCTTGGTTCAAGCCATTTCACAGGTCCTAGTTTTGACTGATAGCCAAGCACTATGTCCTTAAAATAAGGCTTTAAACGCTCTTTTAAAAGCGCAAAATGCCTTTCAATGTGCGTTTGGTAAATATCCCCAGCCTTTATAGTCGATACAGGTAAGGAATGCGCTGAAAAAATGAGCGTTTTTTTGCGCGCCTTTTTGTAAGTCTCATTTGCCTTTAAAATGTGCTTTATCAGCATTTCGTTGTAAATTTCGCTCTCAAAAAAAACAGGAATTTCACTCACTTTTGCTTGAATTTGCGCCTTTAAAATCTCGCCTTTAACGCATTCAAGTGATGAAAGCACGGTGGTTTGCGAGTGGTGCGGATAGAGTGGAAAAAGCACGATTTCATCATCTTTTGTAAGCTCATATTTGCTTAAAACTTCGCTTGCAAAGGGCGGCACATAGGTGTTGATAAAATCAAATTTAAGCTGTGATTTAAGCTTTAAATTTTTGCTTTCTTTGGGCGCAAGCTCTAAATTTTCGCCCTTTTTGCTGTGATGAGTTTTTAAATTTAGGACTGAATTTTGACTCATTTTTTTAGCATTATCTTTTAAATTTTGATTTAAAAATTCAGCATTTAGCTTCTCGCAAAGCCTTGCGCTTATGTCATTTAAGGGCGATTTTCCCCCGATTTTAAGATAATTTTGCCACATTTTTTTAGCGCGAAATTTTGTGATAAAAAACGCCACAAAAGAGCGCAAAATGTCGCTTTTTATCGTCAAAATGTATTTATCATTAAACATATTTTTCAAAAAAAGCTCGCAATCCTCGCGCTTGCTGACGCCTCCCATATTCAAAAACAAAACCAGCTTCAAACTCACTCCAAGCACGCTTGCGCGTTAAGCGCATCTTTTATACTTGCCAAACGCCCCATTTTGCCGCTTTTAGCTAAGTCCAAAAGCTCTTTATGCTCGCTAAATAAAGGACTTGCGCCTTGTAAGGCAAGTGGCAAGCCGTTTTTTTGCAAAGAAAAATTGTTTAAATCCGCCTCAAAAAAGGCATTTTCTGTTATCACGCTCACAAGGCGAATTTTTAAGGCGCAGTTCCAGCTTTGATGAACCGCGGCGATGATATTTTGCTTTGAATTTAGCCCACTTTGAAGCGTGATAATCGCCTCTATCTCTCTGTCATCTTTTTTTAGGCTCAAAAGTCCTTGCTTTGCAAAGTTTTCTCCACTTAAAAAGCCCACTAAATCAATATCGTGTATGCTTAAATCCTGCAAAATCCCCACATCGCTTATGCGCGCAGGAAAGGGCGAGTATCGTTTTATGTTTATGCTGATGATTTTTTCATTTGCAAGCTCTTTTTTTAGGGCTAAAATCGCAGGATTAAACCTCTCGCTAAATCCCACAGCTACGCTACTTTCGTGCTTTTTAGCCAGCTCTTTTATTTCATTCATCTCTTTTAAATTCATCGCTAAGGGCTTTTCGATAAGCACACATTTTACCTTTGCTAAAATAGCTTTTGCCAGCTTTAAATGCGTGCTAGTAGGCGTTGCGATGATGACAATGTCTAAATTTGCCTTTAAAAATTCATCTAAATTCGTGTAAAATGGCTCTTTAAATTCAGCATTTTGGCGCAAATCATAAAGGGCGGCGACTTTGAATTCATCATCTTTTCTCAGCTCGTTTAAATGGTTTGTCCCCATTTTGCCAAGCCCAGCAATGCCTATTTTCATTCAAAAGCCTTAATCACCTCATTTTGATGAGCCTCATCCAAAAAAGCACTCATCGGCAGCGATAAAATCTGCTCGCTCACCAGCTCAGTGTTTGGCAGTGAGCCTTTTTTGTAGCCAAGCGATTTAAAGGCTTCTTGCAAATGTAGCCCTAAGGGGTAGTGAATCGCCGTTGGAATGCCCTTTGCAGCGAGCTTTTCTATACATTTGGAACGCTCTTGCACCCGCACAGAATACTGCGCATACACGCTCGTAAAGCCCTTTTTAATGTGCGGTAAAATGGCATTTTGCAGCCGTTTTTGATAAATTTGAGCGATTTGCTCTCTTTTTGCCAGCTCATCATCTAAATGCCTTAATTTCACATTTAAAATCGCCGCTTGAATGCTATCAAGTCGCCCGTTAATGCCGATGATTTCGTGCTTGTAACGCTCTTTTTGTCCGTGATTTAAAATAGTGCGAATTTTTTTAGCAAGCGCGTCATCGTTGGTAAAAACAGCTCCAGCGTCTCCATACGCGCCCAAAGGCTTTGACGGAAAAAAGCTCGTGCAAGAAAGTGGGGCAATAGAACAGGATTTTTTCAACTGCCCCCCCCCTATGTCTTGTGTCGCGCCAAAGCTTTGTGCGCCATCTTCTATCAAAACGATATTTTTACTCTTGCAAAATTCATTCAAAGCAAGCAAATCAGGCATTTGCCCAAAGATACTCACAGCGATAACTGCCTTTGTTTTTTCGCTCACAAGGTGCTTGATACTCTCAACGCTCACATTATAATCATCTAAACTAATGTCCGCAAAAACAGGCGTTGCGCCCAGCAAACTCACCATTTCAGCCGTAGCGATGAAAGTAAAGCTTGGCACGATGACTTCATCGCCTTGCTTGATATTTAGGGCTAAAAGTGCTAAAACAAGAGCCGAAGTCCCACTCGAACAGCCTATGGCGTTTTTCACGCCTACATATTTGGCTAAATTTGCTTCAAATTCATCAAGTGCCGCCCCGCCGATGAAAGAAGTGCTTTGCAAAACGCCAGCTATGGCGGTATCTATCTCATCTTTGTAGGCGTTATACTGAGCTTTTAAGTCGATAAAAAGGAAATTCATCACCCAAACCTTTCTCATAAAATAAAAGCGCATTATAGCTAATTTTAGCAAACCTCGTTTAAATTTAAGCGAAATTTAGCTATTTTTGTCAAGGCTTTCAAAGGCATATACAATGTTTTGCGCCTCAATGCCGTTGTAGTAAAGCCCAAGATACTTTGCTCGCAAAAAATCCGCCACTTCGCCCGAAATGCGCTTGCTATACTGAAACACATTCAGCGTGCTTTGCAGAGCATACTGCCATTTTTCTATATCGCACTCGTTTTTTAGCTCGTGCGCCTTTGTAAGTGCGGCAATATCTTTCAAAATAAGCGGGTGCAAGCTGCGTTCATCGACTTTTACAAGCTCGCTTCTGTCATAGTCTGCAAAATGCAAGGCGTATTTGGCATTGTTTCTTATAAACTGCTCCGCAGCCACGAGCCATTCATCATTAAGGTTGAATTTTTCGTGCCGTTTAAAGCTAAAATTCAGCAATTTTTGCAAATTTTTAATATGTCTTTTTCGCACAAAAAGCACTATTTGGTCGATAAAAGCAAGGTCAAAATAAGATTTATGCACGCATAGTGTGCCAAATATGTCCTTTAAATCATCTTTTTGAAGCAAAGAAAACAAGCTGCAACCATTGTCAAAAATCGGCGCAGGGCGCAAAATCTCGCCCGTTTGCGTGTCAAAAATCAAGCCAAAATTCCCCAAATGCCTGTCCGTGTTGTAAATGAGCGCGTCAAAAAGCATTAAATCTTCAAATTTTTGCTTATCAAAATAAGGCTCAATCATCTTCGCAAAGTCCATTTTTTTGAGCTTTCTTTGTTCTTTGTTGAGAAAAAAATTTATAGGAGCGTAGCCTTCATTTTCACTCGTAAAAAGCTCGCAAGTGCTGTAAATGCGGCTTTCGCACTCAGCTAAATCATAAAAAACACACTCAAAGCCCATTATTTCAGCCACTTGGTGCATATAATACTCTCCAAAGGCTTCGCCACACTCACAAAAACCACTTTCGCCCTTGTAAAGCAGAATTTTATCCTGTGTTTTAAGCCAAAATTTTGGCAACATTCCGTTTGTGGTAAGCTCTGGGGATTTAACAAAGGGAGCGATTTGCAAAGCCTTTGCGCCCCTTGCGGCACTTTGCAAATTTGCGTTAAAATGATGAGTGTAAAGGCTAAAATCCGCCCATTTTAAATCCTCACTTTGCGGCACTATCCAAAGGCTATCATTTAAGCTAAGCCCCAAACCATAGTCTATATAGTCCATAAAATCATCTTTAAAGCCCTTTTTATCAAGCATAGCTAAAATCATATCGGCATAAACTCTATGCTCTGGCAACCTTCTGCTTTTGAGCCACTTCGTAAGCGAGCTTTCAAGGGCGTTTGTGTCGATTTGAAAGGGCAAAAATTTTTCATTGATGATTTTTATGTCGCTGATGAAAAGCTCATCACAGCTCTTTTTGCGCCCTGCATTAAAACTCAAAACCGCTTCATCTTTGTTTTTTAAAAGATATGTTTTCACCCTGTTTTCCTTGCAAAATCTTTCACAATAATAGCTAAATTTACCCAAAAAGCAAAACGCTTAAATTTACCCTTAAATTTGAGCTTTAAAAATCTCGCTAAGATACTTTATCTCTTATGCCATTTTTTTGAGCCTTTGTCAAGGGCATAATCCTTGCCGTGCAGCGACAAAGTGAGTGCGCATAAGCACCAAAGTGCTGTTTTTAGGTGCTTTGACGAAAAAAATTTATGTCTTGTTACCATAAATGCTTCCTTAAAACGCATTTAAAATATCTTTGAAAGCAAATTCTAACAAATAAAAATAAATCAGAGTTTAAAGGGCAAAGATAAATCAAACGCAAACTGCTTGTAAAGCGGTGCAGAGAGCGTTTGTGCTAAATGTTGCTTTATGGGCTATATTTTTGCAAATCATCAAACTAAATTTCAGACAAAAAGTCTTAAAATGCAAAATTTGATAGGCAGTAAGAACGCCCAACTCTCACACCCTGATAACAATCAAGTTGGGGCGGCTGGCACATCAAGTATGCGTTCGCCTATCGACAAGCAAATTATACCAAATCCCTAAAATCAAGCTGATTGTAAGATGATGGTAGAATAAGATTTAAATTTTCGTAGATAAAGAAAAGGGCAAGAGAGGGTCTTGATGTGCCACTGTCCCCTCTTGCTGATGCTATTATAACATTTTATTTTGAATTTACACTATTTGGCACAAAAAAACAACATATATCGCAAACTAGGACTTTCGCAAGTTTTTTGTGGGGTTGGTAAAAATCAATGGTTAGCAACAGCTTATGAGACAGCAAGGGAAAAGGACAAGACTTTCGGCGATGCCCTTTTTGCTGATAAACGACCTTTATCAAACCCTAATAAACCTAATCCTACCACAAAAAAGCAAACAAATCGCCCAAAGATGATGATAAATTTTGATTAGAGCAAATGCGCTCAATTTTAAAGTGTTGTTGCGAAATTTATGGCACAAAATTCAAGTCCAAAATAAAAACCTTTAATCAAACAGCACAAAAAATTTAAATTCATCAGCTTTTAAGTTTTGATGAAGTATAATGCCTTGTGGGTATCGCTTGATGCGTGCAACGAAGTAGCAGCAACAAGTCTCTCGTTAAGAGTGGTTGATATTGCAGGTGCAACTCCTGTCGGCGATACCTTTTTGGCTTGCTTTGTTTGCTTTTTTGTGGTAAGATTTCATCTAAATGCGAGGGTCTATCTAATCCTGCACTCGGAAGTGCTCCGAGCGAGCAAGAGC
>OIZF01002151.1_pt1 | contig 10137 bp, 8 predicted proteins | sample 1588471 | NCBI WGS metagenome assembly OIZF01 (sample SAMN03283279) | human gut metagenome | biome: human-associated habitat; material: feces | host: Homo sapiens | place: Peru | collected 2012
AACCAAAACTCTCAAACAAGTGAGTTAATATTGGAACATAGAACTGGACACCCTATTAAATAATTAACTTTCAATTAAACTTTTAATTTTCAACATAGCATCTCCCTGGACATGCCCATCTTCATCTATCAACCCACAAATCTCATACCTGTCCATCGACTCAAATGGCATCTTGAGCATGTTGATTGTATAAAGCGGACACCCCAGACGATTCTCCTTTTCCTGATGCTTCTCTAAAGTAGGCATATCCCCTTCTCTATCCAAATGCTCAATGGAAGGATTCATATTCTTCACATCAAATGCCACCTTATAGGAACCATCTGGATTGAGAACCACAAAATCAGCCAACTCATAATCCCGATCCTCCAAATGTGCAAACAGCTCTTCACTGCAATCCACATAACGAAGAACAAGCGCCTTAAACGCTTCCTCACCTATCTCTCCGGCATAATCCGCCATCAGAATCTCTGGGTGTAGGATAAGTCCATCCGAACTCCAGCCGGTAGCATAGCCATTCCGCTCAAAATGCTCATGGATAGCCTTATTTTTCATCAACACATCCAATCTTACAGATGCTGGAGATACAGGATGCTGGCAGAAAGATCCATCCTCATCTCTTTCCCAATTGCCATAACACTTTCTCAGGAAAGGAACCATCATGGCCTGTTCATCAAGCTCCTGCAAGGAAGCCACCACAGGATTACGGATAATGGCCTGCTTGTAGTACTGATTCATGATTTGAGCCCTCTTGACGTAATAAGGAATCGACAAATCTTCACTCCCATCCTCTAAATTCTCATATTCCACCTCATAAGGATGTGGAGTGAAGAGTAAAGCCTTCTCCCTCATTTTACGCAATTTGCATTGAGCAGTCTGGGAATCATTATGCAGTTTGACCTCTTCAGCAGAAGCATGACTATCATCGCCGATCTCAGTAGACCCTGAATATAACTGCTCAAAGCCTTGAATTCCTTGGTGTGTGACTTGTCACCCAAATCACCCATAAAGAATTCCGTCATCCCCTCATCATACAGAACGTAGGTAGACAGCGGTTTGTTTTTAGTTCTGCATATTCTTCCCACAGCCTGCTCGACCATTGTCTGAGCCCAGGCTGCCTTGTCCATGGCTACAGCATCCTCCCTGAAACGGATACACTTCTTGGAAATCGCCTCTTCCAACCAGTGCCCCACCTGATTCTGAGTCAGCCAACTTCTCTCGTTGAGCATCATGAGCGACATCATAATCCGGTAGAGACCAGCATCAAAAGCCTGCTCCTGGCTATCATCATTGAAAGAGAGATAAGAGGTGGGACTCTGGAGATATACAGCATCCCAGTCCTTCTTCAGCTCATGTTCATCCTCCTCCCAGTTGTCACCCCTCTCATAATCAATACCTTCCGGTATCTTATACTGGAGATTGGCACCCGCCTTGAAACTACCGTAGGCCGTCACCAGCATCACCTTGGAAATGCTGCCATCACTCAATCTCTTCAAAACCTTGTCTTCCACGTCCTTTAAACTGTTGGACATGAACAGATGCTCATTCTGCCAATCAGGTAAACCACTCTCAAAGATATCCTCCACATGATCATCATTTTTCATCTTCTGCTTGTAGGATCCGTCAATCAGACAAGCGATAACGTTCTTCTGCTTCTCGTAGGTTTGAGCAGCTCTATTCTGGAAAAAGAGCATACTGTGAATGTCATCATGCCCGTGGAACCAGTGGTAAGCCTCGATGAACTGAAAGATACGATAGAACATAAAAACTGCTTCATCAGCATTGGAAGCCTGACGGAAGATTTCTCTTCTGGTCAGCTTGAACCATCGGTCAACCAGTCCTTCCTCAACAGCATCTTCACAGAACATCTGCTTATATTTCTCAGGTAGGGTCATGTGTTCCTTGCGGCTGTCCTTGAACATATAATGCTCCAGTGGCACTACCTCTACCTGATGACGGCTAGGATACGTAGCTTCAACAAGCTCCTCAAACTTCCTGCTATCCTCTCTGTCCAAAAGATGAACTTTCCTGCCCAAAGCCGACATCAGATACTCTATATCAAAGTTACTGATCACAGATTCACTTGAAGCCGTAGCAGAACAGAGTACCACAGCCACCTTGTCAGAAACCACCAGATCATACAGTATTTTCTCAGGCGTGGAGCTAATCTCTCTGCAAGAGAGCCTTACTCGGTGAAGACTGTCTCTTTCATCAAGCTCCTCCTGATATAACCGGCAACCATGCATATAGAAGGAATCGTCCTGAACCTTATATTTCTTGCCATCTACCTTAATGGTCAGATTCTTGCGGTTGGTGTAGTAATCCAGAAGTTGCTGCTCAAAGAACTTCTCTGAAACCACCTCAAAACGAGCCAGGAACGAATGGATTTCACCTTCCACCGTAGGCCATCCCAAGTATTGTTCCCTGTCATCGGTCTCATTTTTGAAAGCATTCTGCCTCTTCAGGAAAGCCTCTCTGACGCAACCACTCAGGAACTTCTTCACCGCCACAGTATTGCTTTCCGAGAGCTTGAGAAACTTATCCAAGGAAATCACCATGTCATACTTCCCAGACAGTTCTTCCTCATTCTCAGCATGAGCCAATATGAAATTCTTCTCACCAGCCCGATAGCAAATGAAGGACCGAGCGTGTTCCGCTCCACCACAAATCTCCAACTTAAAGGTAGGACCGGCAAAGAACACACCACGTCGATAACTGCTGTAATCCTTCGTATCTGCCAGAAAGATGTTCTTGTAAGGCAGTATATCCCCCATCTTCCGCTTCCAATTATCCTGACAAATTTTCTGAGCCTTCTCCAAACTTTCCTTCAAAAGAGTCCCATCATATCTCTCTGTAAGGGTATCCTTGGCCGACAATAAGCCCAAATACTGCAAATAGCCGTGATATCCCTTGCCATATTTGTTGAAGCCTGCAGACTTTCTGCAAGCCTGACCAATGATGACATCACGCATGGCTACTGCTGCCTGATCAGACTCATCAAACAGGATTAAGGTCTTCTTGTCACAGAAATCCCTGATACAGACACTTTCCGACAAAATAGGATCAATACCAAGCATCGCCTTATGAACGGTCATCAGAAATACCTTCCTGCTGGCGTAGTTAACCTGCGGATAGACTCTCTCCAATGAAGGAAAACGACTCAGTATAGTCTTCACACCCACTTTCTTCACTTCTCCAGTAATAAGCAAATGCTTCTTGTAGTTGGCAAAGAAATCCCTGACAGCATATCTCAGCCGGCTCTCTTCTGCCTGTATCTGCTCTAGCAGAGAAGCATTCTCAGAATCATCTTGTAGTATGGCCACCAAAGCATTTATGCACTTAGCCAACTTCTCAACCTGCGCCAATCTGTTTTCCAACACAGCCACAGAAACCTTCTTCTTCCGCTGCTGCTCTATCTGATATCCCATTTCGGCCAGCAATTCCTGAAGACTTCCGGACCTTACTGCCTTCAAGATAACCTCCGTGTTGTTCTCTATTACAAGCTTCTCACTCAGCTTAAGACAACCAGGCTGATCGATAAACTTCTCAATCTCGCGATTCATACCCTCTATGAGCTTGTTCTGAACACACAGAATGATGATGCACTCAAAATGCTTGGGATAATATTCACAGGTGAGTTTACCAATGGTATATGACTTGCCACCACCAGTTGCCAAGTCACAGATGTAAAGCCCAGGATGAACATACTGCTTGAATATCTCCTCCACATGGGCACTCAGTTCTTGCTTTTTATCTTTCATACAAAATATTTTTAAATCGTCCACAAAATTACGAGCTTTCTGTGCAGTGTATCTGCACAGTACTAAAAAAGCCACCAGATGACTCTGATGGCTACCGATTTGAGATATAAACTAACTATCCTAATTTACTCATTACTATGCTTGCGAGAGAAGTATGGAAGGCTATCTGAAGCCTTGAATACCACCTTGTCACGAGCTGCAATGGTAATCTTCTCGCCTGTTGCAGGATTAACACCCTGGCGTTCCGCTACATGCTTGATGGAGAAACGGCCGAAATCAGGGATGGAAATCTCTCCATCTCCCTCCACGATGTTATCAGCCATCACACCCATCAGAGCGTTAAAGAACTTGGAGGCATCAGTCTTTGTGATGCCAGCCTTCTCAGCAAATGCTGCTACAATCTGTGTCTTATTCATTATTCTTACTTTTAAAAAATGGTGTGCAAAAATACTAAAAACCAATGAATTGAGTAAACAATTCGGTTAAAAAATAACCACTACTCACAAATCCCTACTACTAAATAGGGGAAATCCACCTTCCATTTAGAGTATCTCCCTTTGTCATCCCACTAAATCGCCATATCTTTGCAACCGTAATCAAGAGACTGAAGATATCTCGATGATACAGTAGAAGTAATTAGAATAGTATCAATTTTGCCTGTATCTTTTTCTTGCCGTAATAACCAAGGAATAATCTAAAAAGTTACCCAAATATTTTATCTCCGAAGCGGGAGATTAATTTCTGTTTAAAATCGTTTGGGAAATTGCAATCCCTAAACGCATCTTTATCAATGCTGACAACACCATCTGGAATAACAATACTCTTTAAAGATTCACAACCGATGAATGCCCCTTCTCCAATACTAGTTACACCATCAGGAATAACAACGCTACTCAAAGAAGTGCAACTCAGAAATGCACCCACAGCAATATGAGTTACACTATTAGAAATAACTAGGCTCTTCAAAGATCTACAACCACTAAATGCATAATCCCCAATGCTGGTAACACTGTCAGGAATGACGAGACTCTCCAAAGATTCAGCCATATTAAATGCCCAATCCCCTATGCTAGTTAGACTCTTTGAAAGAACGAGACTATTCAAAGAAAAGCAATATCCAAACGCTCTATTTCCTATACAAGTCACACTGTCCGGAATAACAATACTCTTCAAAGATGAGCAACCACTAAATGCACCACTCCCAATGCTAGTTACGCCGTCAGGAATTACAATACTCTTCAAGGATTTGCAACCACTAAATGCCATTTTCTTAATACTGGTGACGCCACCAGGAATGACAAGGCTCTCCAAAGATTCGCAAGTACAAAATGCACCATCCCCTATGCTGGTTACACCATCAGGAATAACAAGACTCTTCAAAGATGAGCAAAAACAAAATGCCAATGTATCTATGCTTGTCACACTGTCAGGAATGACAAGACTCTTCAAAGAACGGCAATGCTGGAATACACAAAATCCAATGCTAGTAATACTATTTGGAAGAACAATATTCTTCAATGATTCGCAGTGACTAAATGCACCATCTCCTATACTGACAACACTATCTGGAATGACGAGGCTCGTCAAAGATTCGCAACCGGAAAATGCATCTCCCCCAATGCTGGTAACATAGTCCGGAATGACATATGATATAATGTCTTTGTCTCTAAACGAGATAATTGTACTTTTGTCTTTGTTAAACAACACACCATCTTCAAAGATAAAATTCGGAGACAAACATTTCACTTCTCCATTCCACTTGCAAAAGAGATTACCTTTAATGCTGACAACACTTTCCGGAAGAACGAGATTCTTCAACGAACCACAATCGGCAAATGCACCATTTCCAATGCTAGTAACACTATTAGGAATAACAAGGCTACGCAAAGATTTACAGTCTTCAAATGCCCTGTCACAAATAATCTTTGTCCCCTCTTTTATGGCATAAGTACCCTTAAGCTTTTGTGGAACTTTCAATAGTATTCTTCCATCTTTGCTGTATTTCACGCTAAATTCATCTGTAATGGCCTCATTTAACTCTGCTTTCGTTGCTTCTGTTGACATATCCTCTACTTTCAACTGAGAAGCACCCAGAGAATCACCATCCACCCAATCCATCAACTCTACCGGATATTTCTCCTCTTTACCTTGACTCAGAACCAGGAGTTCCTTCTCCAGAAACTTCACAGAACGACTGTTGGAAGACGCATCAGCACATCCTTTCTGAGCTTTTGTAAAACACTTGAGAGCATAACATTTCCCGGTAGTCTTGTCCTGCATCTTGAATAGCACGGAAGAATCACCACTGATGTGACAGGGTTCACCTTGACCATCTAGTACGACAGAAAGGTGAGCCAACTTGTCAAGATTATTAACGGCATCTTGAATAGCCTTCATATATTCTAATAGGGTTGGATACTGCATAGCTTTTACAATTAATAATTCGTTTCATATAGCCGTATGAATATACTGCATGACAAAAGTACACATTAAATTTCAAACCAACAAAAGAAACAGCAGAAAACTTATAGAATAGTGCCCAAAAACAAGTTTTTTGCCTTTTTCCTAAATTGGCACTATCATAAATAATAAGGTGGAATACAAAAAGTACTCCACCTCATAAAAAAAGTATATTTCCGAACTATTGTTAACTGTCTTTCCTAAATGAAGTTTTCTTGTATTGGATGAGATATTTTTTCTGTGCTAGATCCTCGTAAAGCATACTTGTGAGTTTCAAATTTATATCTCCACATGACAAGTCCAAAATCCAAACCTTTTTTCTTAGCTTGTAATTTAAGATGATGAACTATATCATTTACTCCTATTCCCTTAGAACTTGTATTCATAATGTCTTTCCAGACATTAGGAGCAATTAGAATATCTTCTGCAAACTTGTTAGCTTCTTCTTCCTTTTGGTCTGTAGAATATGCTCCATCTGAAATATAAGCAACATTTGTATTGGGCTTAAGATGTAACTCTATATGTCCTAACTCATGAATGATATTGAATATCAACTTGCAAATATCATTGTAACGATGAGTTGTAACGATAGCCGGATAACTATCTACCCAAGAAGAATAGGCATCTATTGGAGCTTTTTCGAGTTTAGACACAAAAGAGTAAGAGATACCATATTTAAATAATATCTCTTTTGTTTGTTCTTCTGTAATCCTATTGTTATGTGCAGCAGAAGCTATTTCCATAGCAGCCTTACGGGCATTACCCGTCTCATACCCATGAGTAGGTCTGTTATGCTTAGCTGATACGTAAGCCAGAACTTGCCATGTCCTAAGATTCTTCTCGTCAGTCTCTACCTTTGTACTCTTTTTGAAATTACCATTGTAAGCAGACTGGAAAGTTGGAATCTGAGATGGCTCCATTCCAAATATTTGTCTCAATGCATCCAATTTCTCTTGAACAAACAAAGAAGATCTAATCTTCAGTTTAGTATACAGTTCTTTCATGTTCAAAAGACTGGACAACATGTATTCTTGATCAATAGAAGCCAGCTCTTTTTCATTACGAAGTTCTATAGCAACTACATCCTTATCGTATTCAGCTTGCAGATTAAGCCAAAAAGATGATTTTATACCTAAAGCCTTTTCTAACTTGACAGCTAGAGCAGAAGTGATAGTTTCTTTTTCCCTTAACATTCTGCTAACGTTGGAGGCTTGCATTCCCAAGCGTTCTGCCAATTCTTTTTGTGACATTCCTCTTTCCTTGATTTCATCCTTAATGACTTCTGTAGGATGAGTAGCCATGAAAGGAACTTGGTTGTCAATTCTACTTGTCTCCATAATGTTCGCTTATTGTAATTAATTTAATGACTATACCTTCCTCATGTTCTGTGAACAAAAGGCGATATTTAGACTTGTATCCTATTCTGACACTACTGTAACCAAGCAAATCTCCAACAAGAGGTTCGTAATGCAAAGAACCAATGTCTTTCAATTCGGAAACATTGTCCACCATTTTCATTTTCTTTAAAACCTTAGCTAAGTCGGTTTTAAAAGATGCATTACTACTCAATTTCTTGTAAAGACGATTAGTTGTGCAGCGACCTCTTAAGATTAAGTCTGACAATTCAATATCTTCACACTCTATTTTCAACATAAAATGCTCATTTTTGGTACAAAGATAAGTAAAAAATATCAAATATGATAATTTTTAGGGATAAAAATACTTGTTATTCCTAATTTTTAAACACTTTATACATTTTTTTGCTGATTTCCATAACTCTTTTGCCTATCAACGGGTACTATGCTAAAAGCCACATTGTGCAAGCAATGAATTTAAAACAAGATGATTCTAGTCTCCTAAAAACCTCCTAAACTAACTTAAAGTGCAGGAAAAAGTTAAATAATCGCTGCTACGCAAATAGATTGCGGAGTTATTTGCTATCTTTGCAACAGAAATTAAAAAGAATAGCTTATGCCAGCAAACAAGAATGCCCTGATAAGGTACAAGACAATAGATAATTGCCTGAGAAACAAGTATCGCCGATGGACCATCGACAACCTGGTGGATGCTTGCAGCGATGCTCTCTATGACATGGAAGGCATCTCAAAAGGTGTGTCTTTGAGAACCGTACAGGCAGACCTGCAGATTATGCGTAGTGACAAACTGGGCTACAATGCCCCTATAGAGGTGTATGATGGCAAATACTACCGCTATGCAGACCCCAACTATTCCATCTTCGACATGCCTCTGTCTGAAAACGACTATGAGATCATGAAAGAAGTCGTAGAAATGCTCAAGCAGCTGGAGGACTTTGACCACTTCTCGGAAATGGCAGACATCTATTCTGAAGAACCTTTCCATTTCGAAGAAGGCGACAATTGAAGACAACAATTAAAAAGAAGAAAGAAATGATGGAACAAAACAATAATCAGGCAGAGCAGTACGCTAGCCAGGAAAGAATCAGCAAACACCTTCGGGAAATCGAGGAGCAACACCACATCAAGATACTGTATGCCGTAGAATCCGGCAGCAGGGCATGGGGATTCTCATCTCCTGACAGCGATTGGGATGTACGCATCATCTATGTCCATGAACCAGAGTGGTACTTCCATATCGAAGAGCAAAAGGATACCATCGAGCAGATGTTCCCTGATGAAACAGACATGTCCGGCTGGGATCTGAAGAAAGCCCTGCGCCTCTTCAAAAGCTCCAACCCTTCACTCTTTGAATGGCTCCACTCTCCTATCATCTACCAAATGGACGAAACGTTCATCAACGAGATCCACCAAATGGAAGACCAATATTTCAACAAGGAGAAAGCCATGTTCCACTACAACCATATCTACAAGAAGCATAATGACAGATACATCAAGGACTATGGACTGCCATTGAAGAGATTCCTCTACTACCTCAGAGGTATCCTTGTATGTAAATGGTTATCTGACAAAGGCACCATCCCTCCTGTAAGATTCACAGAACTGGTGAATACCACTGTAGAGGATACTGACATGAAAGCAAAGATTGCTCACCTGCTGGAACTCAAAAAGAGAAGCAACGAACATAACCTGGAACCAGTAGATGAGCAGATCTTCGCTTGGGCACAGGAATGGGCAGAGTTCTACAACCAAAAGGTAGAGCAACTTCACCCTGAGAAAAAGACCAGTCATGATGACAAGCTCAACAAGCTGATGTACGATACAGTAAACAGAATGGCCACGGAAATATCCAACGCCACATCTGTACTGCTGCTCAAATAGTAAAATACAAAAAAAGACTCAAAGCCACATTCCTGAAGGTAAACAGAAATGTGGTTTTGAGTCTTCTAGTTAACCTGAAACTTAAAAGCAACCAGATCTGAACAACAGGTAAATTGGAATACCTGAATTATTGAGCAATGAAAGGCTGCTAAGACAGATGTCTGTTGCCGTTAAAATGTTGCATTGCATTACCAAATTCCTTGATGGAAAATGCAAAGAACAGAAATACAGCTACTATTGACGCTAAAAAACACCAATTTTCATTATCTTTTATAATAATTCTATTTGTAGGTAATGAGTCTCTGCCCGGTCTCCCATCCACCTTTACGGTTGAGCATGTCCGGTTCATACCATTTGTTGAATACCACATAGTCACGCTTTGGCTGACGGACGATCACAGCGTTGAACTGCACATTGTTATGGGTCTTTCTCCCCCGGAACGGAATATACTGTCCCTGGTAGGAATGGAGCCCGGACACAAAGGTTCCACCGCTATTCTGGTCAATGCCCACACTTGTAATGATGATGGTGTTGGGCACATACGTCTTACCTTCAAAGAGGGTGTGTCATAAGTCTGTGACGCACCCTTTTTTTGTGTGTGTTTCTGTATATTCTAGTTGAATCGTAGTCTTTCTTCACAAAGGGAATCTTATTATATTGTA
>OIZF01002162.1_pt1 | contig 10089 bp, 10 predicted proteins | sample 1588471 | NCBI WGS metagenome assembly OIZF01 (sample SAMN03283279) | human gut metagenome | biome: human-associated habitat; material: feces | host: Homo sapiens | place: Peru | collected 2012
TATTTGCCCGATAACACCAGTTGATGCAACCCCCACCAAGTTGGGCGCAATCCCCAACTTGTCCGCGGTCGTTGTTTGCATCATTTTGGCGTGCGTCAAACCAATTTGCCCAGTCACGGCGTTGGCATTACCGGAATTGACAATGATCGCTTGTAGTTGGCCGTTTTGAATGGTTTTTTTGGTCACTTGGACGGGGGCGGCTTGGACTTGGTTGGTTGTAAACACACCGGCCACCGCAGCGGGCACGTCGCTGATTAGCCAGCCAAGATCTTTGGCTTTGTGTTTGAGCCCAACATGTTGCCCGTCAGCGTGAAAGCCTTTAGGGGCAGCGATGTTGGGGTGCGATAAGCTGGTGAAAGGGGTGCTGAGTGTTTGGGTCATGAATTTTCCTCGCTGTTGGGTTAGGCGTATTGGGCAATCAGATTTAAGCCAGTCGTTTCCTCAAAGTCACACAAGTGATTCATATTTTGAATGGCTTGGCCGGCCGCGCCTTTAATCATGTTATCTAGCACGCTGACAATCGTGAGATAGTGGGTAATGGGATTATAGGTGAGGCCAATATCGGTGAAATTCGTGCCAACGACTTGTTTGATGTCAGGTAAGGTATCCAATGGCATCAAGCGGACGAACGGCTTGTCCGCGTAAGTCTGGTGATAAAGGGCGTCAATGGCTGCGGGTGTGAGGGGGTGTTTTAATTTCACATACGCACTGACGAAAATGCCACGGTTAATCGGCAGCAGTGAGGTGGTGAATTGAATATGCGCTAGACTGGGCTGCCAGCGTTGTAACTGTTGCATGATTTCTGGTAAATGTTGGTGCTGGTTGGGTTTGTACATCATCATATTTTCATTGACGGTGACGAAATGGCTTGCTGCTGTGAGTGATTTACCAGCACCGGAGAGACCACTTTTTGCATCGATGACGATACTGTCCGTATCAAGTAACTGTGCTTGGGCCAGTGGTGCTAAAGCCAATAGGGTAGCGGTCGCGTAGCAGCCGGGGTTGGCAATGTAAGGCTTATCATTGTCGTAAAAATCAGCGAGGCTGTAGTTGGCTTGGTCTAACAACGCTTGTGGCGCGGCGGGTTGGTGATACCATTTGGTGTAGTCTTTAGCGTTTAAGCGGAAATCACCAGACAAATCAATCACTGGAAAGTGGCGCGCGATAAAGGGGGCGGCGAGTGTTTTGGTCACACCGCTTGATGTGGCGAAGAAAACCAAATCGGCGTTTTGCATAATATGCACTGGATCAACCGGTGTTGGTGTGATTTTATACAGTGATTGCAAATGGGGAAAGGTTTGGTCAATGGGGATCTGTGTGTCAGTTGTCTGGTGAATTGAGACGATTTTTACGTAGGGATGCAAGTGCAGCAAGCGCAATAATTCCATTCCGGCATAGCCGGTGACGCCAACAATTGCCACTTTGAGTTGTTTTTCAGTCATACCATTTCCTCCCGAGTCGTTGCTTTAAATCATAAAACGTTATGTATTTAAATGCAATAAATATGCAATTACGATTTGAATAATCCTAAATAATTGCATAAAAAAACACCTCGATGAGGTGTTAAGCGCGGGCGGGCAGTTCTACGATTGCCATATCCAATACGTGGCCTTGGCTTTTGGTGCGTAGTTCATTTAAGAAGAAACCGTCTTGGAGATCCAGTTGCGTATCCAGTGCAAAAACGGTCAGTGTGTAGTTGTGTGTTTGATCCGGTGGCATGGGGCCGATGTAGGCTTGGTTGATCGCCGGATTGGCCGGTTGTTGACACTTCTGGACAAAATGCCAAGTTGAGTTGGTGCCCGAAACAGCCAGACCAGTTGCGCGCAAGTCTTCCGGCACATTACCAACAGGGACATTGGCGGCTAACCAATGAATCCAAGGAAAACCGCCAACGGGGATGGCGTCATAATTAATCAGACTAATCGACAAGGATTGGGTGCCGGCGGGAATAGCTGTGATGGTGATGGGAAAGTTTGTGGTCGGCATATCTTGCGTACGATACGCTGCTGGGGCGAACTTAGCGTATTTATCTGGAATAAGACCATTTTCGAGTGGCACAGTGAGCTGCATATTATTCTCCAATTAAGTTTTTCTTGGCTTGGGCCAAACGGGCACGAACAGCGACAGACATCTGCCGATTGTAGCGACGAACGGTGCTAACAGCTGCAATGACAGCGTTTGTCCGTTCATCAAGATCGCTGATGTTGGCGATATCGGCCTGTGTTTTGCCTTCAAAGCGGTCAATAAAGGCCAGTTGTAAGGCGGGTTCGTTTGCCCGTAGGGTTTCTGCGGCGGCGTGTTTGCCGGCGTCAGTTAGCGCTTGCACAGCGGCTTGATACCCTTCAAAAAAGTCATCAGGATCCGTTGTATTTTCCCAAGTGATTGGCGTGTCGTCGGGGACTAGCGTGGGTTCTGGTGTCGCGGTAGTGGCTTTCTTTTTAAAGAAATCAAATAAAGACATGAGGACAACCTTTCGTGATAAATTGCTTACCTTTATTGTACCGAACATCTGTTTTATTTGGTACAATAAATTTAACATTTAAACCTGGGGAAAATTATGGCAGCACGGAAAACAGTATTTAACGATAAACAGCGTATTTTAAGGCTTTATTCGGCTTTAATTAGTCATCGAGCTTTGTCGATTGAAGAGATCGAAGACATGTTTTTTATTGGTCGAAAAACTGTGCAACGGGATATTTCTGAAATTCGTGATTTTTTACATGATTTGCAAATTGGGGAACCGATTCAATCTGAAATTGTCTACGATCGCAACTCGCGCAAGTATAAATTAACCGAAATGGATAATTTATTCCGCGTTTTCGATAAAATTAATCAAATTGATGAAAGTGACCCAATCGATTAAGCGTGTCAATGCGCCGAAATGAGGTGGGCAAATGCCAAAAGATCGTGCAAAATGGGTGATGCTACTAGTGGGGATAATGGGACTACTAGCCAGTATCGGCTGGTGGGTCGCAACACAAAAAGCTCCCCGACCAGCAGGGCACCAAACAATTATTTTATTGCATGGTTATGGGAGTAGTGCGCGAGCAACGACAGCATTGGCAACTGCCATTCAGGCCGAAACGCATCTGAAACGGCGACAACAAGTCAATGTGTCACCACAAGGTGTGGCGGCCTTCGCCTTGACGGCACACCAGTTACAAGCAGGTGGCATTTATCAATTAAATTTTGTCGATAAGCAAACAAATGCCCAGCAAGCCAGTGCAGCACTTGCTCGTTTACTACAAACGCTAAAGGCGCGTCGGGTCAATCAAGTGGTGTTAGTTGGCCATTCGATGGGTGCAACCGCGGCGCTGCGCGTGCTATTATCTCATCCTATACAAGATGCGACGTATCCTACCGTTAGTCATCTGGTGACGATTGCGGCACCCTTTAATTCTGGTTTGGGGGCAACAGGCTTTGATCGGGCTTTTGCGCAAAATACGCTGAATCCAACTACCCAACGGCCACGGTTACAAGATGATAGTTACCGCTATTTTGACCAACATCGTGACAACATGCCCACACAAACGAAAATATTAAATGTGATGGGGGATGTCGGCGATAACAGTGATGGGGTTGTGACGAATTTTAGTTCGGCAGCGTTAAAATTTTGGCTCAAAAAAGGGCAAATTTATCAGGTTGTGACGATTAGTGGACCAAAAGTCCAGCACAGTCAGGTTCGAGATAATCCAGTTGTGACCCAACAAGTTGCGCAATTTGTGACAGAATAAAGGCAGCAAAAAACACCGGGTAACCGGTGTTTTTTAGTTATTGGTCATTTGGTCGAAATCATCCACCATGTCTTTTGGGCCGACAACTGACAAAATGTCGAGATGATGCACACGGTAGCTAGCTTCCGGTGCCACAATCACTTCACCATCATGACGGACAGCAATGACGTTTAAACCAAACTTCTTACGAATTTTCAATTCTGAAAGCGTCTTGCCAGAAAAGGCCGGATTGACAATTTGAACTTCGGCCATGGAATAGTCATCTGACAGCTCAATGAAATTTAACATATTAGGCGCAAGTAACTTACGTCCAATGCGTTCGCCCATTTCTCGTTCAGGTTGGACCACGAAATCAGCCCCGATTTTCGTTAACACGCGTAAATGGGTGCGGTTTTCAGCTTTGGCAATCACGTTTTTAGCGCCGAGATCCTTGGCGTTAATGGTGGCTAAGATACTAGCCTGCATATTATGCCCAATCGCTACAATCACGTGATCAAAGCTTGCAATATCCAATTTACGCAAGACATCATCTTCTTGGGCATCAGCGATCACGACTTGGGTAGCAATGTCGCGGTAATCATTAACATGTTCCTCGTTAATATCAATGCCAAGGACATCTTGACCATTGGCAACTAAGGTTTCCAGTAAGGCACCGCCAAAGCGGCCCAGACCAATAATAGCATAGGTTTGACGCATTTTTTTATCCTTTCAAATATTAACCGATAATGACAGATTCTTCAGGGTATTGATAAGGGGCGTGTTCGGTGTGAACATTTAATACTGAAAACATGACGGTATAAACACCAACACGACCAATAAACATGGTAAGCATAATAACACATTGACCAAAGTCCGTGAGATGTGGTGTGAGCCCCAGCGATAGTCCTGCGGTCGCAAACGCACTGACAACTTCAAAGATGATGTATTCGAGGCCAAAGTGTGAGTCCGTCCCTTGGGTCAGTAGGAGTAAGAAAGAGAGGCCAGAAAGAAAGACCATCGAGATAAATACCAGCAAGAGGGCGCGGGTCACGTTTTCTTCGGTCAATCGGCGATGTGCAAACGTCACATCTTTTTTACCACGCAAGGCGGCGTGCGTTTTGAGCAGCAATACCCCCAGGGTCGTAGTTTTTAACCCACCGGCCGTAGATCCGGGTGTTCCGCCGACATACATAAGAATCATTGTCACCAAAATGGTGGCTTGGGACATGTCAGTAAAGCTGAACTGTGAAAAGCCAGCTGTCCGATAAGAAATAGACATAAAGAGCGTGTTAAAGGCGCGGTTGAGCGGTGACAAGTGCTGGGCGATAGCTAAGTTACTTTGGGTAATCTCGTATAATAGCCAGCCACCAAGAATCAAAGCGCCGGTCATGACTAAGGCGAGCTTGGAATGGAGACTGAGTTTTTTAGTGCGTGGGTACAATAACACATCGCGCCAAACCAAAAAGCCGAGCGAACCGGCCACGATTAAGGCAGCAAAAATGAACATGACCCAAGGTTGGCTCGTATACGCCACCCCGTTACCAGGAAGGGTGGTAAATCCGGCATTTCCAAAAGCAGAAATGGCGTGGAACAGGGCAAAGAAGCTACCTTTTTTAAAGCCAAAGTCATTGATAAAAAAGGGCGCTAGGCATAATGCACCGACAAGTTGAATAATAATGGATAATTTGATCACGTACCCAAAAACTGCCCGTGTATCGTATAGATTTTCAAGACTATAAACTTCTTGAATCAGCATCCGATTACGTAAATCCATTTGACGCTTGGTAGCTGTGAACAATAAGACCGAAAAAGACATAAAGCCTAACGCACCGACTTCAATCAAACACATAATGACAATTTGGCCAAAGAGTGTCCAATGTGTCGCGGTGTCAACGACCGTTAGACCGGTCACCGATGCAGCTGATGTTGAAGTAAACAGGGCATTCAGAAAACTATGCCGCATATTGCCATAATGGCTAATGGGTAACATCAACAGCAGGGCGCCGATAGTAATGACTGACAAGAAGCCAAGGGTCAAACGTTGTGGCATCGAAAAACGTGACCAGAATGTCCGTTGGTGCGATTGATTATGAAATTTTTTCATTTCCGCCGCAGTGGGGAGTTCAATTTTTCGTGACATGCCTCTATTATAGCGTAATTTTGATGCGGCGGAACACAAGCGCTGCGGATTTTTAAAACGTTTAGCAGCGGGCTGTATAGTAAATCAATTGAAATAATTGCGTGATAACAAACATGGTATAATATTCTTTGAAGAATTTTCCACGAACAGCATTTGTCCGTGGAATTTTTTGAAAATATATCAGAAAGTGGAAACGCGGTTGATAATGTGCAAACGCTGCCATTTCCCGCGCTCTGAGAAAATAAATGACCGAATCAATACCAGTCATTGAGATGCGCCATATCGTCAAAAAGTTTGGCGATTTCGCAGCCAATGATGACATTAATTTAAAAGTCCAACAAGGTGAAATTCACGCGTTACTTGGTGAGAACGGTGCTGGAAAATCAACATTGATGAATATTCTCACGGGCTTGTTGCAACCAACTTCAGGGGAAATCTTGATTAATGGCAAGCAAGTGACCGTTGATTCACCATCGAAAGCTGCCGCTTTGGGCATTGGGATGGTGCATCAACACTTTATGCTCATTGACGCGTTTACCGTAACTGAAAATATTGTTTTGGGATCAGAAATCACCAAAGGGTTGTCACTGGATACCAAAACAGCAGCTAAAAAGATTCAAGCATTGTCTGAACAATACGGGTTGCAAGTCGATCCTTACGCCAAGATTTCTGACATTTCTGTGGGTCAGCAACAACGTGTCGAAATTTTAAAGACGCTTTATCGCGGTGCGGATATTTTGATTTTTGACGAACCAACAGCGGTGTTGACGCCACAAGAAATCGAAGAATTGATTGCCATTTTGCACAACCTGGCCAAAGAAGGCAAGTCGATTATTTTGATTACCCATAAGCTGGACGAAATTCGTGCGGCAGCGGATACGGTGACTGTTATTCGTGCGGGTAAGTCAATTGACACATTCCCCGTAGCGGGTGTGTCATCACAAGAATTGGCCGATTTAATGGTGGGTCGCGAAGTGAGCTTTAAGACCGAAAAAATTGATGCGGTCCCTGGCGAAACCGTGCTGCACATTGATAATTTAGAAGTGCATGATGCACGTGGTGTAGCTGCTGTCAAAGATTTTTCTCTGGACGTGAGAGCTGGTGAAATTGTCGGTATTGCCGGTATTGACGGTAACGGGCAAACCGAACTAATCCAAGGGATTACTGGGTTGACCAAAGTGCAGTCAGGTAGCGTGGTCTTGCAAGGCAAAGACGTGACAAATAAAAAGCCACGTCAAATTACGGAAGCCGGTGTCGGTCATATTCCCGAAGATCGTCTACGCTTTGGAATGGAAGTTGATATGACGTTGTCAGAGAACTTGGCTTTGCAAACTTACTACAAGGCGCCTTTGTCACAACATGGGGTCTTACAAGCCGATGAAATGGACAAATTGGCCAACAAGTTGGTCAAGGAGTTTGACGTGCGTTCTGCCGGTATTCATGTTTTGGCCGGTTCAATGTCTGGTGGTAATCAACAGAAAGCCGTGATTGCCCGTGAATTAAATCGTGATAACGAATTAGTCATTGCGGCACAACCAACACGTGGTCTGGATGTTGGGGCAATTGAGTATATTCATCAACGTTTAATCGATCAACGCAATGACGGCAAAGCGGTGCTGGTCGTCAGCTTTGAATTAGATGAAATTTTGAATTTGTCTGACCGTATCGCCGTCATTAATGCGGGTAAAGTTGTCGGCATTGTTGATGCAAAAGATACAAATAAACAAGAATTAGGATTGCTGATGACAGGGATGAGTCTAGCCGACGCCCGTGCAGCGCTTAAAGAAGAGGTACACGCCTAATGGCAGCACAAAAAAATTCATTTTCTGTGGCCCTATTCTCAGTTCTTTTTGGGCTGATTGTTGGGGCCGTTATTATGCTGGTTTTCGGGTACAATCCGATTTCTGGTTACGCCGCGTTACTAGGATCAGCCTTTGGGTCGATGCAAGACATCGGTGGTGTTTTGACCCAAATGACACCCTTGATTTTAACGGCGCTTGGCTTTGCCGTGGCGCAAACAGCCGGGTTCTTTAATATTGGTTTATCTGGTCAAGCTTTGGCAGGTTGGGTTGGTTCTGTCTGGTATGCGTTGAGTTTTCCCGATATGCCAGCTTATCTCATGATGCCTAGTGCCATTCTTTTGGGAATCGGCTTAGGCGCTATTGCGGGTGCCATTCCTGGTTGGCTACGCGCCCAGTTTGGGGCCAGTGAAGTGATCGTGACGATCATGATGAACTACATTTTGTTGTTCTTAGGCAATAATATTTTGCAAAATACGATGTCAAAGAGCATTAAAGAATCAGCCGAAACTACCAAGCAAGTTGGCGCCAATGCCTCATTGCAAATGAAATGGTTAACGGATTTGACCCAAGGATCAAGTATTTCAGCGGGCATTTTCATTGCTTTGATTATGATTGTGGTCATCTGGTTTGTGATGACTAAGACAACACTTGGTTTTGAAATTCGTGCCGTCGGTTTGAATGCGGATGCCGCTAAGTATGCGGGGATGTCTGCTAAGCGTAATGCTGTCATTGCCATGGCCATTTCCGGTGGGTTAGCTGGTTTGGCTGGGACGATTGAAGGATTGGGTAATTATTTGAACTTCTTTACGCAAAACGGATCGCCTGCCATTGGATTTGATGGGATGGCGGTTGCCTTGCTTGGTAGCGGTTCATACCTAGGTATCCTCGCATCAGCAGCGATTTTCTCTGTTTTGAAGATTGGTGGTCTTGGTATGCCAATGTCTTCTGGTGTGCCATTTGAATTGGTTGATATTGTGACTGCTTCAATTATCTTCTTCGTTGGCGCGAAGTATTTGATCCAATTGATTCAAAAACGTGTCCACGAAATGGACGAAAAAGCAGCCCAAGCAGCTGCAGTTAAGAAGGCAGCTAAAGCAGAGTCGGTTGCCGACAAAAATCAGAAAGGCGGTGAATAAAAATGTCATTAATGGCGATGTTATCACTCGTAATTTCTAGTACATTGGTTTACTCAACGCCGTTGATTTTCACCTCAATTGGTGGCACGTTCTCAGAACGTGGCGGTGTCGTTAACGTTGGTTTGGAAGGGATTATGGGCATGGGTGCGTTTGCAGCGGTTGTCTTTAACCTCACTTTTGCCAGCACTTTAGGTGCTGCCACACCATGGTTTGGCTTGATTGCCGGCGCCGTAGTTGGGTTGCTATTTTCTTTGTTACACGGTGTCGCAACAATTACCTTACGTGCGGATCACATCATTTCGGGTACAGTCATTAACTTGATGGCGCCAGCTTTGGGTGTGTTCTTAATCAAAGTGCTTTATGGTAAGGGACAAACAGTGCCAATTTCACAAGATTTTGGTTACACATCGATTCCAGTTTTGTCACGGATTCCGATTTTGGGTGACCTTTTCTTTGCCAAAACATCTGGGCCAGCTTGGCTAGCTATTGTCGTGGCAGTCCTATCTTGGTACGTCATTTTCAAGACAAAGTTTGGCTTGCGTTTGCGTTCAGTTGGTGAAAATCCACAAGCGGCTGATACATTAGGTTTGAACGTGGCGCGTTTGCGTTACTCAGGCGTGATGCTTTCTGGTTTGCTTGGTGGTATTGGTGGTGCGGTGGTCGCACAATCCATTTCATTGAACTATTCAGCCAGCACTATTGTGGGTCAAGGATTCATGGCGATGGCGGCGATGATCTTTGGACGTTGGAATCCAATTGGTGCACTCGGCGCTTCGCTCTTCTTTGGTTTGTCACAATCATTGGCCGTGGTTGGGGCGCAATTGCCAGGTTTGAAGAATGTGCCATCGATTTGGCTACAAATCGCACCGTACGTTTTGACAATTATCGTGTTGGTCTTCTTCTTTGGTAAGACGCGTGCGCCAAAGGCAGACGGTGTCAACTATATTAAGGCGGCTTAAGGCAGCTGATTGGTTAAAATCCTAGCTGGATTCAGCTAGGATTTTTTGATGCCGTCAAATGGCCCGCTGATATTGCCAATAGTGGGCGATAATATTTTAATTTATAATCGTTTTTTGTTGTTATATCGCAGGACTGTTACAATAGAAGGAAACACAAATTTTCTCATGTAACGTGATAGACAATCACCAAGGCAGAAATACGAGAGAGTCGAGAGGTAATTAATATGCTTGTGATCATGAATATACTCAGTATTCCCATATTTATTGGGATTGCGTATTTGTTTTCAAACGATAAAAAAATATCCAATGGCGATCAGTAGTGACGGTGTTAGCCATTGA
>OIZF01002164.1_pt1 | contig 10079 bp, 5 predicted proteins | sample 1588471 | NCBI WGS metagenome assembly OIZF01 (sample SAMN03283279) | human gut metagenome | biome: human-associated habitat; material: feces | host: Homo sapiens | place: Peru | collected 2012
CGCCCAGCCGAAGAATTTCTCCGAGCTGATCCAGATCTCCGGCCTGTCCCACGGCACCGACGTCTGGACCGGCAACGCCGATGAGCTGATCCGGTCGGGCACCTGCACGATTGCGGAGGTCATCGGCTGCCGTGACAGCATCATGCTGTACCTGCTGCGCAAGGGACTGGAGCCGAAGATGTCGTTCGACATCATGGAGGCCGTGCGTAAGGGCAAGGTCGCCAAGGGCGGCTTCAAGCCCGGGTGGGAGGAAGCCATGCGCGAGCACGATGTGCCCGACTGGTATATTGAATCCTGCCGCAAGATCAAGTATATGTTCCCCAAGGCCCACGCCGTGGCCTACCTGATGGCGGCCATCCGCCTGATGTGGTTCAAGGTCTACCACCCGGCCATCTTCTACGCGGTGTACTTCACGGTGCGCGGCGCGGATATTGACTATGAGGCCGCCGTGGGCGGCGTCCGTGTGGCCAAGCAGCACCTGCGCGACAACGAAAAGATCCCCAAGGACGAGCGCACCGCCAAGGACGATGACGCGCTGGTCAGCCTGCAGCTGGAAAACGAAATGCTGCAGCGCGGCTGCGAGTTTTTGCCCATCGAGCTTGGCAGGAGCTACGCCAGCAAATACGTGGTCGAGGACGGCAAGGTGCGTCTGCCGTTCACGGCCATCCGCGGTCTGGGCGATGCCGCCGCGGTGGCGCTGGAGCAGGCCACGATGCACGGGCAGGAGTATATCTCCGTCGAAGAATTGCAGCAGGCCAGCGGTGTAGCGCAGTCTGTCTTTGACAAGCTCCGCGCCGTCGGCGCTTTGGGCAGTCTGCCCGAAACCAGCCAGGTGGATTTGTTCAGTATGATATAAGCGTATTGCCCCTTTGCGGTTGGCTTTGTAGGGAGGGGTCTTGACCCCTCCGCGGGGCGTCGAGGACGCCGCCCCCTACAAAATCCGCCGCAGCGATTCCCATTGGATTGTAGGGGCGGCATATATGCCGCCCGCGCCCCCCTTGACAACCCACTCGATTTGCGCTATAATAGCAGTCACTGATGCGGGATTAGCTCATCCGGTAGAGTGACTGCTTCCCAAGCAGTAGGTGGCGAGTTCGAGACTCGTATCCCGCTCCAAGATACCCCGAGGCGTTTCGCTTCGGGGTATTTTTATTTGTGCAAAAAGAGGTGCCGACCATGCTTGACGCATTCCCGATCTATCACTGGTTCCACAACGGCAACCCGTATTCCGGGGCAGAGGGCGGTATGCGCTATGTCATCACCCCCGTCAAGGTGCCCGACCCGAGCGACGAGAGCGGCAAGAAAAAGCGCGAGGCCCTCTGTGCCGAGGTCTGGCCCGGCCCGTGGAGCATCGAGCATACCGCCGAGGAAAAAATCGAGACACAGCTGTTTGACGGCGACCAGGCGGGCTTGGACAAGGCCGTCGCCTGGCTGCATGAGCGTTACACCGCCGAGGCGGACCGCTGGGCGAACATCCCGTCGATCCTCGACTGCGAGCCGGACCGCTGATGACTGATGAACACCTGCTGCACACCGCGGCAGGTGCTTTTTTTGTATCTGTTTTGTGCAAACAAAACAGAAAAAACCAATAAAATATGACAAAAAGTCCAAAAAACTACGTTGACAAGGCGTAATGCCCGGGTTATAATATAACTTGGCTGTGACTGGATACAGTGCGGCTGCAACATAGCAAAAAGAGGCAGACGCCGCTGCCTGTTCAATAAGGAAGGTGGCCCTTCATGGCGGAAAAAGAGCTGCGCCGCATGAGCCGCGAGGAGCTGGTCGAGATCATCTACGCGATGCAGCAGAGCCAGCACCGGCTCGAGCAGCAGAATGAGGAGCTGCGCGCAAGGCTGGACGAACGAACGCTCAAGTGGGAGCAGGCCGGTTCACTGGCCGAGGCCGCGCTGAGCCTGAACCACGTGTTTGAGGACGCGCAGGCGGCGGCAGATCAATATCTTGCATCCCTCAAGGCAGGAGAGGCCGACGCCCGCGCGAGGGCGGACGAGTTCACCGCCCGGGCACAGCGGGACGCTGACAAGCTGCTGGCGGATGCCCGGCGCGAGGCCGACGACATTGTGAGTCAGGCCAACAGGGAGGCCGACAGACAGTGGGAGCTTTTCCGCCGGCAGGTGCGCAGGGCCGTGCAGGTCAGCCCCGAGCTGGCAGCCCTGCTGCAAAAGCGCCGCCCCCGCGAAGATTAGGAATAAGGAGCCTATATGTCCAGACAGGTCCCGACGCCGCGCACGGTGGAGATCCCTTCCGCCGAGGCTGTCGCCAAGGAGCGCGAGCGCCTGCAATACAAAAAGAAATACAACCGCACGCTGCGCAGCACGATCTACGCACTGCTGGTCGTGGCCGCACTGGCCGTGCTGGTCGCCACGATTTTTCTGCCGGTGCTGCAGGTGTCCGGCACCAGCATGGAACCGACGCTGACCGACGGGGACATTATTCTGCTGCTGAAAAGCGAAAGCTTCACCACCGGCGACATCTGCGGTCTGTACTGGCAGAACAAGCTGCTGCTCAAGCGTGTCATCGGCGGCCCGGGCGACATCATCGACATTGACGCCGCGGGCAATGTCACGGTCAATGGGCAGGCGCTGGACGAGCCTTACGTGACCGACAAGGCCCTGGGTGAGTGTGACATCACACTGCCATATCAGGTGCCGGAAAACCGCTATTTTGTTATGGGCGACCACCGCTCAACCTCGGTGGACAGCCGCAGCAGCGTGATCGGCTGCATTGAGAAGGAACAAATTGTAGGACGAGCTTTTTTGAGAGTGTATCCTTTTGACAGAATCTCGCTTTTATTGCAAAAATAGACGAGGGAAGCCTTATGGAAAACATCGTAAAAGAGTATAAGGAACGCTTTGACCGGAACCACCGGCGGCAGCATCGCTATGCCTGTCTGCTGGGGGTGCTGGCGCTGCTGGTCTGTCTGGCGGTGTTCTGGCGGCTCAAGCTGGTCGGCACGGCCATGACGAATGAAGCCTCCTGCGGCTTGCAGGAGCACACCCATACCGACAGCTGTTACACAACGGTGCTGGACTGCACCGCGGCCACGCAGGAAACCGGGACAGGGGAGCACATCCACACCGACGCCTGCTATAAGCGTGAGCTGATCTGCACCCTGCCGGAGCACACCCACACGGCAGACTGCTACAGCGATCCCGAGGCCGACACCGAGGGGGAGGCTGACTGGACTCAGTCCTTCCCGCAGGAGGCCCTGACCGGCGACTGGGCGCAGGACACGGTGACCATCGCGGCCAGCCAGATTGGCTATGCCGAGAGCACCCGCAACTGGCAGCTGAACGACGACGGCACCCGCGGCGGCTATACCCGCTACGGCGCATGGTACGGCAGCCCCTACGGCGGCTGGAACGGCATGTTCGCCGCGTTCTGCCTGCATTACGCCGGTGTGGACGAGAACTTCCTGACCACGGCGAACGCCGCGGGCGTCAACGCCTGGGCGGTGGCGCTCTGTCAGGCGGGTCAACTGCAAGGCCCAGGCCATGAGGCTGTGCCCGGCGACATCGTATTTTTGGGCAGCGACGATAAGATCGAGTCCTGCGCGGTTGTCGCGGACGTTGACACGGCAAGCGGCGTGCCGACGCTGACCCTGATCGCGGGCGACGTGGACAACACCGTTGCCAAGCTGACCGTCCCGGCGGACTCCGACACGATTCTGGGCTACGCCGCCACGGCGGACGCCTTTGCGGCGTACACGCAGGACCACCCGGATGAAAAGCCCGCCGCCGCCCCCGGGACCGCAACGCCTGAGCAGGACGAGCAGGGGGACGTGCAAGAGGACGAGGATACCCCGTTCATGACGCTGGAAGCGGACAGTTATAGGGTCGGTGCTTCTGTGGAGCAGAGCACGCCGCTGGATCTGGCGGGCTCCTACACGGTCACGAACGCGGACGGCACGACGGAGAAAAAATATTACCTGACCGACGGCTACGCCAAGAGCAAGAGCACGGTCTACGACAAGGTCCATAACTTCTTCACCACAGAGCTGCATTTTGACTTTGCCATTCCCAAGGACAAGGCGGACGAAGTCGGCGGTCACATGACGCTGACCCTGCCGGACGGCATCAGCATCCCGACTGAGGTGCTGGGCAAGAAGTACACCGGCAAATACGGGGGGGTCGAAGCCTTTGACTTTACGCTCAAGCAGGGAACGGACGGTAAATATTACGTCGATATGCAGTTCCGCAAGGACTTCCTGCAGAGCTTCACGCAGGACACCATCGAGGGTAATTTCTACTTTAACGCGACCATCGGCGCGGATAAGCTCGACGACAATGGTAACATCAAAGTCACCGTACATGAAACGCTGGATTTGACCATCCAGTCTGGCCAAATCAAATACGACGCTAACGAGACCGCGTGCAGCGACATCCATGTGCAAAAGTCCGGCAGCTACCTGTCCGACACCGGTGAGCTGTACTACGAGGCGACGATCACCTCCACCAAGGGCACGCCGGACCGCATCCAAATTACGGATACGCTGACCGGGCTGAACGATACCGGCATTGAATTGCTGGAAATCGTCAGCGTCACGCTGAACGGCACCACTTCGGTCACAGACTACAACATCACCAGCACAGACCTGACGGGCAAGACCTTCACCTACGACCTGCCCGCGCTGCCCGAGGCCACGGACCCGAAACAGCCCAACACCTACAAGGTCGTGTACAAGTACAAGCTGACCAACCCGCCCAAGAACGGCAGCTACTCCAACACGGCGACGAACACCCTGACGGCTACCTCCAAAGATACGCTCAAGAATGACACCGTCACCGACAGCGCCAAAGCCGAGGTAAAGGTCGCACACGAGGTTATTGCGAAAAAGGGCGACTACGACAGCAGCAAAAACGTCATCAACTGGACCATCACGGTCAACAATCTGGGCCAGAACAACATTGCGGGCAAGGATTTGACCGACTCGATGTTTGCCGAAAACGACGGCAATGTCTCCGGCAAGATTCCAAAAGACGGCTTCAAAATTGCGTCGTATTACTTTGACGAGAACGGAAAGCGGCACGAGGACACAAAAGACACGACGTCCTATACGGTGGAGACCGTGACCGGCTCCGACGGCAAGGAATACGTCAAGAACGTAAAATTTAAGGCTGATGCGGACGGCACGAACTGCCGCCGCTACGTTATCACCTACAGCACCCCGGCTAGGGCACAGCTCAACGACTGGACGCAGACGAACGGGGTCGACTTTGACGGCTGGCATATTGATGCCTCGGTAGGTGTGCCCAAGTCGACGACCATCGTCAACAAGACGGCGGAAAAGCAGCCCATGGACGCCAACGGCAATGCCACGGTCAAGTGGACGGTCACCGTCACGTCCCCGTCGGGCGGCATCCCGGCGGGCACCAAGGCGACGGACGTTATGTCAAACAATAAGAACGGTGAGCACTACCTGACCAAGGCACAGGCCGAGGCGCTGTACACTACACTGGCCGCCAGCGAGTGGGTGAATAAAAGCTCCATCAAATTCCGCAAGCCGTCGACAGGCGCGGACGTCATCTGGCAGGACCTTGACGACAGCGACAAGGTCGTTACTGTGACCTTTGCCTTTGCCCAGAACGTCCCGGAGGGGGAGAAGTTGACCTTCTCCTACCTGTCCACAGTCAAGAATAATAGCCCGAACATGGGTGACAGCGTGGAAGCCAAAAACGAATTTTCGTTGGATAACGGCTCCAAGGCTGAGGCAAAAGTCTCCTACTACAAGTACGGTGTTAAAAAATACACCAAGGGCAGCAACTGGGGCGCGGACAAAAAGCTCACCAGCCGTGATACAGAGTTCTATTGGAGCGTGCAGGTCTACTTTGAGCGCCAGTCGGAGGAACAGCCGAAGGAACTCACGATTGTGGATACGCTGCCCAAGGAGGTTGAGCCGACCAAGGTCTGGATCGGCCTTACCGAGACGGAGGCATACATCGATAGAAATCAGGTTTGGACCTGGAACGGCAGTACCTTTGATAAGACGGGAAACGGTAGTTATGGATCGCAGTATCTGCAGGTAAATAGCATTGACCTTGTCAAAAACCACGACGGCACCAAGACGATCACGATCAAGCTGGACCCGAGGGACTACATCCGAAATACGACAATCGGCTCGTGGTTCCACGTCTGCTACAGCTGCAAGCTCACGCAGGAGGCGTGGGACGCCATCGGCCCCGGCGAGACAAAGCTCTTCCAGAACGTTACGAACCGGGTCGACATCACGACAAAGGACGATAAGCCCTACGGCAGTGCCACCGGCGCGGGTGATCTGAACTATGACCGCTCCAACGAGGCCGCCAAGCCCGTCGGCAAGACCGGCAAGGTCAACGCTGCCGAGCACGCGATCGACTACCGCCTCGAGCTGAACCCCTACGGCAAGACCTACATGTCCGGCGGCCCGCTGAATCTGCTCGATGAGATGAAGCTGAAGGACGACCAGGACGGCAAGCTCTCCGCTTATATAAAGGAAGGCTCGGTGCAGCTCTGCCACGCTACCCGCAATGCGGACGACACCCTGACCGAGGGTGAGCCGCTCCGCGACGATGAGTGGAGCTGGAAATCCTACAAGAAGACCGATTCCAAAGGTGTAACAAAGTATTACCTTGAAGCCGACCTGCCCGACGGTATGCCGCTGGTGCTGAAATACCGTTATAAGTTTGAGTACAGCGGCACGGAAAGCAAATTCTCCCTGCAGGCTGCCAACACGGCCACGCTGTCCGGCGTCAACAACGGCTCGGACGGCAAGAACCAGACGTTGGACTGGGTCAAGGCGTCCGGCGGCGGCACGGTGAAGAATGCACTGACGCTGGTCAAGGTGGACAGCCGCACCTCCGGTATCACGCTGCCGAACGCGAAATTCCGCGTCTACGCCGTGGATAAGAACGGCACTGAGACCCGGACAGAGCGCACCTACACCACCGACAAGGACGGCATGCTCCGCATTACCAGAGACGCGGGCTACGACTACAACTACAACACGATTTACTTCTTACAAGAAGAAGAAGCCCCGTACCCCTACACAGCCGACACCACGACAAAGTATGCCTTCTATTTCAGCCACCCCAGCCAAGCCGACAATAGGCCGGACGGTTATGCCAAGACCTACAACAACCCCATCGACCTGACGAGCACCTCCCGCACGGACTACGTCGCCAACACAAAGGAGTCGCTGGACGTTGAGGTCACAAAGCAATGGACGCTGGACGACGGCAGTACCCCGCTGGATGCCGCCTTCCGCAGCACCGTCACCGTGCGCCTGTGGCGGTTTGCGATCTCCGACAAGCTGTGGTACAAGTACCAGCGTGACGAGGAGACACTGACCGAGCCGGAGCAGCAGGAGCTTGCAAAGGGCCGCGCAGCGGCGAAAGAATTCGCCAGCGCAGAGCTGAACGCAGCCAATAACTGGCAGCGCGCGTTCCGCTACCTGTCCGTAGAGGCGGAAGAGGGGAAGCGTTATATCTACTTCATCACCGAGGATGCAGTTTCCGGCTTTAACACCGACATTGTGCAGAAGCTGCCCAAGAAGGACGCAAGCGACGTCTGGCTGGTAAAAGCGGACATCACGAACCGCATGGTCTCCCAATATGAGCTGCCCAAAACCGGCGGCAGCGGAACAACGCCTTATATGGCGGGCGGTCTGGCCCTGATGGCCGCAAGCCTGCTGTGTGGATATTGCAGAAAGCGCAGACGTAAAGAGGGGAGGCAAACCGGTTAAATTTTGCCTTGCTTTGCGCAGGCGCAGTAAAAGAGATAAGAAGGAAATCATGAAAAATGCGTGGCCCCGGCTCCACGGGGCAGAAGGGAAAACAAGATGAAAGCACTCAAAAAGGCCATGAGCGTGCTGGTCTCCCTGCTGATGATCTTCACGTTCGCACTGCCCGCCTTTGCGGATAGTGCCACCTACACCATCACGGCCCCCGCTACCACGCACCAGTATGAGATCTACCAGATCTTCACCGGTGACCTGAGCGGGGACATCCTCTCCAACGTCAAGTGGGGTAAGAACGGCACCGGCACGGAAGGCCAGGCCGTTGCTTCTACTATCATCGACAAGCTGACTGCTGTCAACTCCAAGTCAGACCGCGAGATTCTCAACGTTGTTGAGCCGTGTGCCAACCTGAACAGCACCCCCGTGGCGACCATCAGCAACGGTCAGACCTACACCGCTGTCGCCGGTTACTACCTCATCAAGGATAAGGACAACACTGTCTCCGGCGCTGATACCTACACCACCTACATCGTCAAGGTCGTCAATGATGTGACCATCTCCCCCAAGGGCAATGTCCCGTCTTTTGAGAAGAAGGTCAAGGACACCAACGACACTACCGGCGCGACCTCCGACTGGCAGGATTCTGCCGACTATGACATCGGCGATAAGGTTCCCTTCAAGCTCGAGGGCACGGTTGCCAGCAACTATGCTGACTACACGACCTACTACTTTGCCTTCCACGACAAGGCCGAGGTCGGCCTTACTTTCAACAAGGATTCCGTCAAGGTTTATGTGGACAGCAAGGAAATTACTTCTGGTTACAATGTTGAGACCAGCCCCGCAGATAAAGATACCTTCGACGTTGTCTTTGACAACCTGAAGGACATTGCCGACGTCAAGGCTAACTCCAAGATTACCGTGGAGTACACCGCCACCTTGAACGACAAGGCGGTTCTGGGCAATCAGGGCAACGTGAACACCGCCCACCTCGAGTTCTCCAACAACCCCAACGAGGAGCAGAACGGCTCCAATAAGCCCGAGACTGGCAACACCCCCGACGACAGCGTCATCGTCTTTACCTATCAGGTCGTTGTCAACAAGACCAAGGCAAATGGCGAAGCCCTGTCCGGCGCAGAGTTCACGCTGGAGAAGGTCTATAAGGACGGCCCCAATAAGACCGTTGCCGTTGTGAAGAGCAACGGCGGCACGACCTTCACCTTCAAGGGCCTCGACGACGGCGACTACGTCCTGACCGAGACCGTGACCCCTGCGACCTACAACACTATCGAACCCATCAGGTTCACCGTCACCGCTGACCACAACATTGCGTGGAACGGTGAGGCCCGCACCAAGATTCTGACCAGCCTGAGCGGCAATACCGCCAGCGGCAAGATCACCTTCACCCCCAGCGCTGACAAGAGCGAGCTGACCACCGACGTCGTCAACCAGTCCGGCGCAACGCTGCCCGGCACCGGCGGCATCGGCACTACGATCTTCTACGTCATCGGCGGTCTGCTGATGGCGGCTGCCGCTGTCCTGCTCATCACCAAAAAGCGCATGAACAGCGATAAGTGATCCGGCTATAACAACAGGGAGTAACCCATGAAAAAGCACCTATCTACAATATTGCTGGTTCTGCTCTTTTTCGTGGGACTCTCCGTGGTGTTATATCCCACTGTGTCCGACTGGTGGAACCAGCGGCACGCCTCCCGCGCCATTGCCGGCTATGACGAGACCGCCCAGAGCCTGACGCCGGAGAACACCGACGCCTGTTTTGCCGCCGCGGACGACTACAACGCCCGCCTGGCCGCCGACCCCGATGCCTTCTACGACCCGGAGAAAATCGCCGGGTATGAGGACACGCTCAATATCTCCGGCACCGGCATTATGGGCTACATCACGATTGATAAAATAAACGTACAGCTGCCGATTTATCACGGCACAAGCGAAGAGATTCTTTCCAAGGGTGCAGGGCATCTTCAAAACACTTCCCTGCCTGTCGGCGGTGCAAGCACACATTCCGTAATTTCTGCCCATTCGGGTTATCCGGGCGAAACATTTTTCGATTACCTCACCGATATGAAGGTCGGCGATGAATTCTATGTTCATATCCTCGACAGAACGCTGAAATATGAGGTTGATCAAATCGAAGTTGTTCTTCCCTCGGAAATCAATTCCTTGCGGATTGTTGACGGCGAAGACCTTGTAACGCTCCTCACCTGTACCCCATACGGCGTTAATACTCACAGACTTCTCGTGCGTGGCAAGCGTGTCGATTATGACGATACAAAGTACATTGAAACAGGCGAGTCGCTTGCGAAATTTGACAACGATTACATATTTTTCC
>OIZF01002167.1_pt1 | contig 10072 bp, 9 predicted proteins | sample 1588471 | NCBI WGS metagenome assembly OIZF01 (sample SAMN03283279) | human gut metagenome | biome: human-associated habitat; material: feces | host: Homo sapiens | place: Peru | collected 2012
AATGGAAATAAAGATAAGGAAAAGTTTGTAATGTCCTTTGTCAAGGCACTTTTGTGTCCTTTCCGTTATACTAATGCGAATAATTGTACAAATTGTTTCCAATGTCAGAATATTGATAATGGAAATTTTTTAGAACTTAAAATTATTTATCCTGATGGTATGTGGATAAAAAAAGAACAATTGTTAGCCTTACAAGATGAATTTAAAATGAAAGGCATTGAAAATAACAAAAAGGTATATATTATTTATCAAGCCGAAAAAATGAATGCATCTGCAGCAAATTCAATTTTAAAATTTTTAGAAGAACCACAGGAAGGAATTGTTGCGATTCTGGTAACAGATAATATTCATCAATTATTGAATACGATCGTTTCTAGATGTCAGATAATTACATTAAATAATTATGAATCAAAAAAGACATTACAGTCGGTTATTTCCAAAACCTATGATACAAATGAACAATTAGATGAAATTAAAAATGTTGTAATAGATTTTGCTCAATTTGTAGAAAAAAATGGATATGATTCGTTAATATATACAAAAAAGATATTATTTGATAAAATTACAGAGAAAGAAGATTTTACGACTTTTTTTGAAATTTTAGTTTTTTATTATAAAGATATGATTAATTTAAAATTAAATAGAAATTCAGATTTTTTTGATGAAACTGACTTTTTAAATAAAACAGATAAAACTATAGAACAAATTAGTGAAAAAATTAATATTATATTAACGGCAAAAGAAAATTTGAAAATAAATGCAAATTTAAATTTACTAATAGATAATTTAATAATAGATGTAGGAGATATTTAAAATGAAAAATATAGTAGGAATTACTTTTAATAATGATCAAAAAATAGAATATTATTTTACAGATAAAATCGAGTTAAAAAAATTAATTACCGTCATTGTTGAAAATAACAATGTTTTTCGTCTTGGATATGTGTCAACAGATATTCATCCAGTGAATGAACAAAATTTAAAAAAAGAACTTGGTAAAGTTGTAAGAATTGCTACAAAAAAGGATTATCAAAAATATCAATCTAATTTGAAACTAGCAAATCAAGCATTGAAAAGGTGTAGACAATTAGTTCATAAATATAATCTTGATATGAATGTTATTGATGCTTTTTATACATTAGAACAAGATCAACTAGTTTTCTCTTTTTATTCGGAGAATCGTGTTGATTTTCGAGACTTAGCCCGTGAGTTGGCATCCATTTATAAAACAAGGATTGAATTACATCAAATTGGTGTTAGAGATAAAGCAAAAAAAGTTTGTGGTTTAGGAATTTGTGGTCAAAAATTATGTTGTTCTAGATTTCTACATGAATTTGATTCAATTTCTATATCTATGGCAAAAAATCAGAATTTATCTTTAAATCCAACTAAAATAAATGGTGTTTGTGGTAGATTATTATGCTGTTTAAAATATGAAGATGATTGCTATAAAAATCTAAAAAAAACATTACCTGAAGTTGGACAAACTATCAATACTGAACATGGAAGTGGAAAAGTTGTATCTGTTGATATTTTAAATCAAAGCTATGAAGTAAATGTCCCAGAAATAGGAATTGTTAAAGTAAATGAAAAAAATTAATTATTTATTAGGATATGATAATTTAAAAATATATCAAGACGATGAAATGTTTCGTTTTTCTATTGATTCTGTTTTACTTCCTAATTTTGTTACTATTCGAAAAAATACAAAAAAAATTTTGGACATTGGTACAGGAAATGCAGTGATTCCCTTAATATTAACACATTTGACAAATGCAACAATAGATGGTGTAGAAATTCAAAAAGATGTTTATAAATTAGGCGTTGATTCTGTTAAATATAATTCATTGGAAGAAAGAATTCAATTATATAATGCAGATATTAAAGAATTTTCAAAACAACGTGAATCAGATTGTTACGATACAATTACATGTAATCCACCTTTTTTTAGAGTAAATGAACAATCGATTATGAATTTATCTGATTATAAAAAGATTGCTAGACATGAAGTAACTTTAAATTTAGATGATGTTTTTCTGATAGCAAAAAAGTTATTGAAAAATAATGGAAATATTGCTATAGTACATCGTACAGAGCGATTGATTGATATTATTCAAATTATGAAAAAATATAATATTGAACCAAAAAAGATTCAATATGTTTATTCTAATTTGAATAGTAATTCTAATATCCTTTTAATTGAAGGTGTAAAAAATGGTAAGCCAGGTGTTAAAGTGTTAAGTCCACTTTATATCTATGATGAAAATGGAAATTATACAAAACAAATTTTAGATTATTTTCAATAAAGGAGTGATAATATGTCTCAAAAAAGTTATAACAACAGTCCTACTTTATATTTAATTCCAACCCCTATAGGAAATTTGGAGGATATTACTTTAAGAGCTATTAATATATTAAAAAAAGTTGAAGTTATTTTTTGTGAAGATACGCGTGTTACTGCTTTGTTGTTAAATCATTTAGATATAAAAAAGAAACTAATATCTAGTCACAAATTTAATGAATCGATGAACGATGATAAATTATTAGAATACTTAAATAATGGTGTAGATGTTGGATTAGTAACAGATCGTGGAACTCCAATTATTAGTGATCCAGGTTATGAATTAGTCAAAGTAGCTATTAACAATAATTTTAATGTTGTCGCGCTACCTGGGCCAACAGCATTTGTTCCTGCTTTAATCACATCTGGATTAAGTCCTCAACCTTTTTTATTTTATGGCTTTTTGAATAGTAAAGAAAGTAAAATGAAAAAAGAATTAGAAGAATTAAAAAATGAGAAAGCAACTATTATCTTTTATGAGGCTCCTCATCGAATTCAATCTACATTATCTATTATTAGAGATATCTTGGGAAATAGAAATGCATGTATTTCCCGGGAAATATCTAAAAAATTCGAAGAAATATATAGAGAAACTATTGATGAATTATTATTAGAAACCATTGAAATAAAAGGGGAAATAGTATTAATTGTTGCGGGAAATAATGAAGTGAACCATTATGATCATTTAACAATTATTGAACATGTGAACCTATATATTAAAGAAGGTTACTCTTCAAAAGATGCTATCAAAAAAGTTTCAAATGATCGTGGATTAAATAAAAGTGAAGTTTATAAGGAATATCATCGAGGTGAATAATATGAAATTGATAGTTGGTTTAGGAAATCCAGGAAAAGAATATGAAAAAACTCGTCATAATATGGGATTTATGGCAATCGATAAATATGCTGCTGCAAATGGAATTTCTTTTGATAAAGAAAAATTTGGTGGAATTTATACTGACTTTTTATATAATAATGAAAAAATAATATTATTAAAACCACAAAAATATATTAATTTATCAGGTGATGTTATTAAAAAATATATAGATTATTTTAAAATTAATATTGATGATTTATTAATTATTAGTGATGATTTAGATATGAATGTTGGAAAAATAAAAATAAAATATAAAGGTAGTAGTGGTGGACATAATGGTTTAAAAAATATAGAGGCTAATTTGAATACTAAAAATTATAAAAGAATTAAGATAGGAATTTCAAATAATAAAAAAATAGATACAAAAGATTATGTTTTAGGTAAATTTGATCCGGAATCTGATAGAATGATTGAAACTACTATTAATCAGTTTCCACAAATATTGGATGATTACTTAAATATTTCTTTTGACAACTTGATGAATAAATATAATGGATGATACATAAAGTATCATTTTTGGCGTATTATGAAAGGAGTGAAATAATGTCTTTTTTTAATAAAATTTTTGATTTCAATGATGAAGAGGTAGTGACAGGACTTAGTAAAGAATTGAAGTCTTTATATATTTATGATAAATTCATCAATGGAAATTCATCGATATTAGTTGTGACGAGCAGTTTGTATGAGGCTAATCTTTTCTATAAGTCAATTAGTTGTTATACAAAAGAAGTATTATTTTTTCCTATGGATGATTTTTTAACTAGTGAAGCTTTAGCTATTTCTCCAGAGTTTAAAAATAATAGATTAATAACTTTGTGTAATTTAAACGGTAAAAAAATAATTGTTACAAATTTAATGGGATATTTAAGATATTTGCCTACAAAAAAAGTATTTGATGATTCAATTTTAAAAATTCATAAAAATGAAGATTATAATATGAAAGTTTTGATTCAAAAACTAAACTCTTTAGGATATATAAGAGAAACAATTGTTTCAAAGACTGGAGAAATAGCAATCCGTGGATTTGTTATAGATATTTTTCCATTAGGTCAAAAAAATCCAGTTCGTTTAGAATTTTGGGGTGATACAATTGAATCTATTCGAATTTTTGATGTGGAGACACAATTAACTTTAGAAAATTTAGATGATATTGAAATATTACCAAATACTGAATTTATTACTTTAAATGGTGAAATTTCAGATAAACATCGTGATTTAACTCAATATGGTGAGGTAACTAATATTTCTAGCTATTTTGATAATTTAATAACAATATTTAATGAATTTTCTGAGATTCAAACAAATTATCACCAGTTACAACAAGAAATTATCGAATATAAAGAAAATTCTAATTTAGAGAAAACTCTTCAATTTATGAATTCTTTAGAAGCTGTTAAATTAGAAAAATCTATTTATTTGTTTAAATTTGATTCTACTATAAATATTTCAAATAAAAAAAATTATATTTCTTATGATGTTGAAAATATTCCAAGAGATTTAAAAGAATTAAATCAATATTTAAATAGACAAATAAAAGAGAATAAAACTGTTATTATATGTGTTTCTAATCATTATCAAATTAATAAAATTTTAGAAAACATAGAAAATTCTAATTTTGTTGTTACTAATGAAAATGAAATTATCCCAAATAAAATTAATTTAATTATTAAAAATATAGAAAATGGTTTTATTTTTAATAAAGTACTAGTAATTAGCGAATCAGAATTGTTCCATAAAAAAAATAATAAAATTCATTATAAAAATAATTTCCAATGCGGAACAAAAATTCGTGACATTAATAAGTTAAATGTAGGAGATTATGTTGTTCATAATGTTCATGGAATAGGAAAGTATTTAGGAATTAAAACATTAACTCAAAATAACTTAAAAAAAGATTATTTAATTATAGAATATAAAGGTGGAGATAAGTTATATATTCCTGTTGAAAAAATAGAATTAATTTCGAAATATTCTACAAATGATAATTTAGAGCCAAAGATTAATAAATTAGGAGGCAATGAGTGGAATAAAACAAAACTTAAAGTTAAGCAGAAATTAGAAAATATTGCAGGAGAATTATTAAAATTATATGCAGTGCGTGAATCTAGTAAAGGATTTTCTTTTAGAAAAGATGATCAAGATCAAATAGATTTCGAAAACAGTTTTATTTATGAAGATACTGTTGATCAAAGAAAAGTAACAGAAGAAATCAAAAAAGATATGGAAAAGGAAAAACCAATGGATCGTTTACTTTGTGGTGATGTTGGTTACGGAAAGACAGAAATTGCGTTTCGTGCAATGTTCAAGGCTGTTATGTCGAATAAACAAGTTGCTTATTTGTGTCCTACAACTATTCTTTCTAATCAACATTATACAAACGCATTAGAAAGATTTAAAGAATATGCTGTTAATATTGCTTGTTTAAATCGATTTGTATCTCAAAAAGAAACAAAAAAAATAATTGAGGGATTAAAAACAGGAAAAATAGATATCGTAATTGGTACACATAGGCTGTTAAGTGATGATATTATCTTTAAAGATTTAGGATTACTTGTTGTCGATGAAGAACAAAGATTTGGCGTGAAACATAAAGAAAAGATTAAACAATTAAAAAATAACGTGGATGTATTAACTTTATCAGCAACACCAATTCCAAGAACATTACAAATGTCAATGGTAGGAATTAGAGATTTGTCTTTACTTGAAACACCTCCAGTAAATCGATATCCGATTCAAACTTATGTTTTAGAAGAAAATAGTCAAATTATAAAAGATGCAATTTATAAGGAATTGTCAAGAGATGGACAAGTATTTATTTTATACAATCATGTATCTGATCTTGAAAATATGGCAAGTCAAGTTTCTAGATTAGTTCCAGAAGCTAAAATTACATTTGCTCATGGTCAAATGACAAAGACAGAACTAGAAAATGTAATGATGTCATTCATTAATAAAGAATATAACGTATTGTTATGTACTACTATTATAGAAACCGGAATTGATATTCCAACAGTAAATACACTAATTATTATTGATGCAGATCGATTTGGTTTATCCCAATTGTATCAAATTCGTGGTAGAGTAGGTCGTGGAAATTTAATAGCCTATTGTTATTTGATGTATAAAAAAGGAAAAGTATTATCAGACATAGCGGAAAAAAGATTATCTGTAATAAAAGAATTTACAGAACTTGGAAGTGGTTTTGCAATTGCTATGAGAGATTTATCGATTCGTGGTGCAGGTGACATATTAGGTAGTGAACAAGCTGGATTTATAGATTCTATTGGAATAGAGTTATATTTAAAGATGTTAGATGATGAAATTAAAAAATTAAAAGGTTTACCAGTACCAGAGGAAAAGACAGATGAACAGCCTCTTATCAATGTTGCAACTTCTATTTCAGACGATTATGTAGAAGAAACTGATTTAAAAATTGAAATTCATAAGAAGATAAATGAAATTAATTCTTATGAGATGTTAAATAAAATAAAGTTAGAATTAGAAGATCGATTTGGAAAATTAAATGATGAAATGTTAATTTACATGTATGAAGAATTATTTGAAAATAAAGCTAAACAAATTGGAATTACAAAAGTTAGACAAACAAATAATTTTATTGAATTGACATTATCCAAAGAATTGACAAATCAAGTAGACGGACAACAATTATTTTTAGAAACTAGTAAATTATCTAGAATGTTTCGCTTTAAAATGACATTGGGGTGTCTTGTTGTTACACTTGATATTGTAAAACTAGAAAAACACTATATTTATTACCTTCTCGATTTTATAAAAATATTAGAACAATCAAAAAAATAGTCAAAATGACTATTTTTTTTCAATTGTATTAATAATGCTTGGAATGAATTGTTTTTTACGAGATACACATCCATCAATATAAGAACCTTCTTTTAGTTCATTTATATCAAAACTATTTGCAAAAACTTCCTTAGCTTGTTCATTATAATAAATGTAGGAACCATTTTTGATGATATCAGTTGCAAATAAGGCTAATGCATAATAATCATTGTTTTCTGCCATTTGATTAATTAATGCAACATATTCTTCTTTTTCATTTTCAATCTCACTAATATCAAATGTTGTAATTTGTCCTATACCTACTTTTTTGTCTTCTATTGTAAAGTTTTTAAAATCCATAAATAATATATCTTCTTTTGATTTTCCTTTTAAAGATGATCCAGCTTTTAATAATTCCATTCCGTATTTTTCTAAATCTACTTCAGCAATAGTTGCTAATTCATTTGCAGCTTTTTTGTCTATATCAGTAGTTGTTGGGGAACGGAATAATAATGTATCAGATATGATACCTGATAACATTAAACCGGCTATATTTTTAGGAATTTCTATTTGATTTTCTTTATATAAAAGATAAATAATAGTGTTTGAACTGCCTAAAGGCATATTTCTAAAATTAATTGGAAGACTAGTTCCTAATGTTCCAATTTTATGGTGATCAATGATTTCTACGATTTCTGCTTCTTCTAAACCGTCTACGCTTTGAATTGCTTCGTTATGATCAACAAGGATTACTTTTTTTCGAGTAGCATCGTTAATGTCTGAAATACGCATAAGTCCTAAACATTTGTTATCTTTATTAATAATTGGGTAGTTACTATATTTAAATCGTTTTGTTTTATCCATTACATCATCTACAGTATCTTCTTCATTGAAGCAAATAATATTTTGATTTTCTATAATTGTATTTAAATAATTAGATAACCAAATTTTTCGTGATGTAGTAAAACTATCATAGTTTGTACGAATAATATTTACTTTATTTTTCTTTGCAATGTCTAGATGGATATCTTTAATTTCAGAATTGCCAGTTAAAACTATTAATTTAGCTTTATTGTTTACAGCATATTCTATGATACTATGACGATCTCCAACGATAAGCCCCATTTTTTCATCTATATTGACTGTTTCAATAAATCTAGTACTACGATATGCTGCTGCTAGTATTTTGATATCAAAATTATCATCAAATTTTAAAATACTTTCCCCATTTAATACTTTTAAAATATTGTCATAAGATGCATTTAAATGATTTAATTCTTCTTTCATTTGATATTTTGCAATATCTTTCATAGAAATTAATCCTGTAAATGTACCATCTTCACTAATAAGTGGTAAATTTCCGATGTTAAATTGATTCATATAATTATATCCATCATAAATAGATTGATTACTATTTAGAAAATAATTTTTAATATATTTTATATCCTTGACTTGTAATTTTACATCATTTAAATATTTTGGTTCTGTTTCATTAAAATAATCTAAAGCAAATTTTGTTTCATTATTTAAATTTCCCAAGGTTCTTGGTTCTGCTGGAATTCCCAATTCATTTTTTAAATTAGATAGTGAAATTGCTGCAGCAATACTATCTGTATCTGGTTTTTTATGACCTAAAACATATATTTTTTCCATATAAATCACTCCTTTCACGATTATAGCACATAAATTTGGAAAATCAATCCAAAATATTAAAGAAAGTGAGGTATAGGATGAAAGCAACAGGAGTTGTGAGAAGAATTGATGAATTAGGTCGTATTGTTATACCCAAAGAAATTAGAAAGAATTTTAGAATTAAAGAAGGAGAAAATATAGAAATTTATATTGATGATAATAATATTATTTTGAAAAAGTATTCAGAATTAAAAAATGTATCTGACATTTCTTCTAATATTATTGACTCTGTTTTCTCGATTATTAATAAAGATATTATTATTACAGATATGAGTAATATTGTAGAACTTAGTCCTTCTTTAAAAAATGTATTTTTAACAAAAGAATTAAGCGTAGAATATCAAAATTTAATTTCAAAAAGAGAAAAAGTAATTCAAAAAACTCCTCAAAATTTACTTGTTACTGATCAGTCAATTCAACAATCTTATATTATGAATCCACTGATTGTAAATGGTGATTTAATTGGTAGTATTGTTTTATTTTCAAAAGAAACAATAACGAATAGTGATTTAATAGTAATGGATATTATTACCAAAATTTTAATAAAATATATTGAAGAATAATAAAATGTATGATACAATCTATGTGTTTTAATAAAATGTTATGAAGGAAAGAAAAATGATTTTATTTTTATAGAGAGCTTATATTTGGTGGAAATAAGCAAAATGGTCATTTGAAATGGCTCCGGAACAGATTAGGTGATATTTAGCCTACTCCGCAACTATGCGTTAAATATTTGAGGTAGATTTAAATCTATAAAATAAGGTGGTACCACGTGAACTGCGTCCTTAAATTAGGACACAGTTTTTATTTTGAGGTGATTATGAGATGTTTTGAAAAGATTAGTTATGAACAATTCAAAAAAGATGTAGGAACTGATATTACTTTATAAAATAAATATCAACTTCCAAAGAGAGAAACAAAGTTTGCTGATGGATATGATTTTGAATCTCTAGAAGATTTTAATTTAAAACCAGGAGAAATGAAAAACATTCCAACAGGAATCAAAGTAAATATGAATGAAGATGAAGTTTTGTTTTTGATTGTTAGAAGCAGTATGGGATTTAAATACAATGTTCGTTTATGTAATCAAGTTGGTATAATTGATAAAGATTATTATAATAATATTGATAATGAAGGTCATATTTTTATTAAAATACAAAATGAGGGTACAAAGATTATATTGTTCATAAAGGTGACAAAATTTGTCAAGGAATTTTTGTAAAATATTTATTAACAGAAGAACAAGAAGAATTTGTAGAACGAAGAAGTGATTATTAGGAGGTATTTATGAAAGAAAAATTTTATATTTCAACAGCAATAGCGTATGCTTCAGGAAAACCACATATTGGTAATACTTATGA
>OIZF01002168.1_pt1 | contig 10062 bp, 15 predicted proteins | sample 1588471 | NCBI WGS metagenome assembly OIZF01 (sample SAMN03283279) | human gut metagenome | biome: human-associated habitat; material: feces | host: Homo sapiens | place: Peru | collected 2012
TATTATATTCTAAAAAGGATGACCACTTCGAATTTAAAAAAATTTCTACCACTTGTCCCACTTTTAAGGTTACAGGAAGTACAGCTTATAATGATGATCAGTCTTCTATTTATATTTCAAATATTGAATTCTGTGGAAAAAAAGAAAATATAGTTTATAAAAAAATAACATATATTTTTTACGAAATTCAAGAAGATATGAATATTACAATAAGTTCAGGAAAAGAGAAAAATAATATTACTTTAGAAAATTATATTAAAAATTTGAAAATTAATGTAGATAACTATTCTAAAATGTGTAAAACATTTTCTGAAACAAAATTATTTTTAGAAATTAATGCTACAGATTATGATGATAAAATAACTACTTATAAAATACCTATTTCATTAGAAAATAATTGCAGTTAAAGGAAATTTATAAATTTGACAGTCAAAATAAAAGAGAATATAATATTTCTTACCTAGTTGACAGATGCCAACTATGATAAGGAGGAAAAATGAAAAAAAATCAAAAAAAATTGATGTACTTATCAGGTGCTTTAGTAGGATTAGGGGTTTTAAGATTTTATCTTAAAAATCAACAAAAAAAGATAAATTTAGAGAATAAAGAAGAAAATTTTATAGAAGATGAAACTTTAAATCAATCAAAAACTGGTTATGAAGAAAGAAAATACATCAAAATAAAATAATAAGAATCCCAATGGGGATTTTTTTATAGTTTAATATATTAGGATGTACTATGAAAAGAATTATAACAGTTATTTTAATGATATTGCTTTTATTTATCTTAATATTTAGAACTTATATGACTGGAAGTATATCATTTAATAATGAAATATTGATTCAAATTCCAAAGTATTCTATTTTAAAATATCAAGTTAAAAATCATCTATCTATGAAAAATTTCAGAAGTTATTATAATTTAAAACAAGAAAAAAAGAAGAACTTAATAAAATATAATCTATTTCTTGTAATCAAAAAAAATATTTTTATGATACAACGAACGATATTGTTATTAAAAAATATGAAATAAAGAACTATATTTTGTGGAATTCTATTGATATACATTATGAAATAGGAAATTATTGTGAATAAAACAGGACAAATTTATTGATATCCAATTTTATTCGTGTTATAATTTAATGTAGTATAGTGGGAGGCTAGAAAATGGAGAATGAAAAAAAAGTAATTCAAGTAGAAGATAAAAATGGTGTTATGAGAGATGCTGAAGTTATTTTATATTTTGATATGAATGGAAAAACTTTTATTGTATATACACTTAATGAAACAGATGAAAATGGTATGATATTATTGTATTCTTCTATGGTAAAAAAGGAAAATGATAGTGTTCACTTTGAAAAAGTTCAACCAGATGATTGGGCAAATATTAAACAACTTATGGGTAAAATTGTAAAAGAAGGAAAGGAGTAATATTCAATGAATAAAATAGGTCAACTTTTAGAAGGCGTAGATTTAGCTTTTCATAATCCGGAAGATGATTTAGAAACAGATGTAATGCAAAGAGAAATGCATGAAGGTGCTGTAAATTCTAACAAATCAAACAAATGTAAGTCTGGACGTGTTCCTGTGGAAAAAATGAAAGCATATTATGAATCTCAAATTTCAAAATTACAAGAAAAAAATGATGAGCTAAATGAAAAAAAAGAACAATTAGCCAAAAATATGGATGAAAAAATAACAAATTTAGGTGATAACCAACAAAAAAAAGAAAGTGTTTTCAGTAAAACGACTAGGAAAGTAAATGATATTGACAATAAAATCAAAGAAAATAAAGGTAAGATTGATTTTTATTCAGAACAGTTACAATCAATGGAAGAACCTAGCATTTCAGACCCAACTTTAGTAACAGAAAATGAGGAAGAAAAGTCAAATTCTGAAATGAATCTTGTGTCTGGAGAGCTTGCAACTGATGTGAATACTATTGTGAAAGAAAATATGGTTAATGCTGAATTGAATGATGTTTCAGATACGATGGCTTTTGAAATTTCTCAAATGACGAAAGATACACAAGGATACTCAAATTCAGATGAAGAACAAGTTCAAAAAAGTGAAACAGAGAAAATGGAACCACAAAATACTGAAACTGTAGAAATAGATCCACATGAAGCAGAAATTCAAAATGTTTTAAAAAAGTTAGAAGAAAATATTCAAAATAGTACAAGAACATACGTTGATAATGTTCAATCGTTAATGACATCTTCTTATCAAGAAGCTTTAAGATGCACAAAAGAATATTATCAAAAAACGACATCGAAAATTATTGACCAAGCACAATTATCTGTAAAATCTGCTGGAGATAAATTGAAAAAATCAGAAGAAAAATTTAAATTAAGTGAGGCCAATTTAAGAGTAGCAGAAGATAAAAATGCTAATTTAGAAAATGAGTTATCAGAAAAAAATGAAACAATTAATTCATTAAATGAACAACTAAATACGAAGGAAAAAGAAAATTCAAGCTTGAAAGCGGAAAATAAAAAATTGATGTCACAAGTTCAATCATTAACTAATATTGTAAATAGTTTTCAATCTTTGAGTTTGTTAGAATCAGATGATAATACTTTGTCAGAGGGAAAATCAAAATAAGCTTTAATGCTTATTTTTGTTGTATTTAGCATTATAAAATAGTATAATTAAACTAAGGTGATGAGGATGTTTTATATTTGGCTAGCAATTATTATTTTATTAACTATTGCAGAGATAATGACTATCAATCTAGTAACCATTTGGTATGTTGCTAGTGGCATAGTTGCGCTTATTTTATCTTTTTTTATAGACAATTTTACATTTCAATTTGCTGTATTTACTTTATTGGGAACATTTTTATTAATTACAACAAGGCAAACCTTACAAAAATTTGTAGGTACTAGAAAAGAAAAAACAAATTTAGATCGTATCATAGGAATGAATGGTATTGTTTTAGAGGAAATAAGTAAAAATCATAATGGTGCTGTGAAGGTAGATGGTAAAATTTGGACAGCTTACGCTGATAAAAAAATAAAGGTGGATAGTACTGTAAAAGTACTTGAAATAAATAGTTCAAAAATAAAAGTAGAGGAGGAGTAATTTTGGACATTTTAATCATTTTATTAATTTTAATAGTGGTGATTGTACTTCCTAATATTAAGGTTGTACCACAAGCAAAGGCTTATGTAATAGAAAGACTTGGTTCTTATTATGTTACATGGCAAAATGGGTTACATATCAAAATACCTTTTATTGATCGTATTTCTAATGTGGTAACTTTAAAAGAAATTGTAAAGGATTTCGCACCACAACCTGTTATTACAAAAGATAATGTAACAATGCAAATTGATACAGTAGTTTATTTTCAAATTACAGATCCTAAGTTATATACTTATGGTGTAGAATTACCTATTAATGCAATTGAAAATTTAACAGCAACAACACTTCGTAACTTGATTGGAGATTTAGAATTAGACCAAACTTTAACTTCAAGAGATATTATTAATTCTAAGATGCGTTCTATTTTAGATGAAGCTACAGATCCTTGGGGAATTAAGGTAAATAGAGTGGAAGTTAAAAATATTATCCCACCAAGAGATATTCAAGAAGCAATGGAAAAACAAATGCGTGCTGAAAGAGAACGAAGAGAGAAAATCCTTCAAGCTGAAGGTGAAAAGAAATCTAGCATTTTAATTGCTGAAGGTGAAAAAGAAAGTGCTATTTTAAGAGCGGAAGCAAAAAAAGAATCCCAAATTAGAATTGCTGAGGGAGAAGCAGAGGCATTAATTAAATTGAAAGAAGCAGAGGCGCAAAGTATCAAACTATTAAAAGAAGCAAAACCTGATAATTCTGTTTTGACTTTAAAAGGATTTGAAGCTTTAACAAATTTATCAAATGGTCAAGCAACAAAAATTATTGTTCCATCTGATTTACAAAATGTAGCTACAATTGGAACAACAATTAAAGAAATGATGACAAATAATAAAAATGAAAAATAATTATATTGCTCAATTTCTGAAAGTTATTAGTTGGCCAATCCTATTTTGGATTGGTCAATTTTTATTATTAATTTTGATTGGTTTTGCTTATTGCTTATTTCAAAATATAGAATCTTTTCCACAGTTTATAAATCAAAATTCTTACATTGTTAGTTTTTTCAATATGATCATTTTCTTTCCTATTTTTTACCGAAAATATAAAAAATATAAAAATAAGTATCAAGAAAAAATAAAGTATCCTTTGAAAATTGTTTTATTTGGTATTTTTATCTCTGCTTTTCTGAATGAACTCATTTTAATTATAAAAATATTATTAAAAATTGAAATGATAGTTAATTTAAATATTTTTTTGTTGCTTAATACAGTGTTAATAGGTCCAATTTTAGAAGAAATTCTATTTCGAGGAATTGTATTCAATCAATTGTTAGAGTTTAATAGTGAAAAAAAATCTATATTTTTAACAACATTGATATTTTCACTAATACATGGAAATATTTTATCTATTTTGTATACATTCATTGTAGGATATTTTTTAAATATCATTTATTTAAGAGAAAGAACTTTAAAAGCTTCTATTCTATTTCACATTACAATTAATTTTGTTGCAAGTTTTTTAATTCCACTTATCTATGTTTTAGTTTGACAAAAATCAATTAATTGTTATAATACTAGTCGTTAAAGGGGGATTTTTATGAATAAAAGAGAATTGATGGAATTATTAATGGAAGAATTTAAATCAAAATTGCCAAAAATTAATCCATGTGAAGAAGAAATGTGTGAAAAAAATTTGAGTCTGTTAATTGATGGTTTATATGATGAAAATAATAAATTTGTAGGAAGTCTTAATGAAAAAGAAGTTGATATTTTTAGAAAAATAAATGGTATATTATCCGATGGAAAACATTATTCAAAAGTTGAGATAGCAGGATTATATCATTGTTCTGGTAACTATATTGGATATATTTATAGACAAATTAAGTTTAAAATAAAACATGAAATATTATCACAAAATAGAGAAGTAATATATGATAATCGATTACTTAACAGTAGTATTTTAATTTTGAAATTACCTCAAGAAATTACAAATCATTTATTTTTAGGTGACATTTTTAAAATTGGTGATTTAATGAAGTTATCTATTTCTGATATCAGCAAAATAAATGGAATCGGAACAAAGAGTTGTAAAATAATCTTGGAAACCTTAGAATCTTTTGGATTGTATTTACAACAGGTACAATCTATAGATGTAAAATTAAATACAGCATCTTCTGAAATGGATTTTTATCAAAATCAACAAAAGGTAAAGAAAAAATAGCTTTTCAAGAATATAAAAGTCTATTTTAATCTAAAGTAAAAAAGTTTTTGGTTTTTTCTAAAAGCTTTTTTATTTGTTTTGAAGCTAATTTATATGATTTTTAAATACCTTAATTTGACAAATTAAAATTATTCAGTATAATAGTCATTACTTGACTCATAGTAGTCAAAAAGAGGTGTTGTATGAAAAATGGAGAGCTGATCAGTATTATTGTTTTAGTTTATAATACAGAACAATATATTACGAAATGCTTAAATTCAATTTTAAAACAGACTTATGAAAAAATAGAAGTTATTGTTATAAATGATGGTTCAACTGATAAAAGTTCGCAAAAGATTAATAGAATTGCCGCTCGTGATAAAAGAGTAAAAGTAATTGAAAGAGAAAACCGTGGTACTTATCAGTCCCGTTTAGATGGAGTTAAAAAAGCTAAAGGAAAATATATTATGTTTGTGGATAGTGATGATTGGATTTTAAAAGATATGGTTCAAACAATGTACGATCGTTTAAAAGAGTATGAAACCGATGTGGTAAGATGTCAGTATCGTAAATATACAAAAGATAATATTATGATTCCTAAAACTAATTTGAATAGAAATGTTTTAATGGATGTTGAACATTTAGAGCCACAATTTTTTGATTTATTATATCGTTCTAATTATTGTAATACAATTTGTAAACAATTAATTAAAAAAGAGTTATTAGAAAATATTACAGAAATTGAAGAAAATTTAAATTATTGCGAAGATCTAGCATGTAATTTAAAAATTTATCAAAATATGAAATCTATTTTATTTATTCCAGAGGAATTATATGTTTATAATATTAACCATAGTTATCGAACTAGAAAAAAGAATGTAGAAGAAATAAAGGAAAAAGTTAATAACACTATTTATACATATTATGATTTATTTTTATCTACCAGAAAATTTTCTATGAAAGATAGGAAAAATTATAGAAAAATAGCAGCAATGCGTATGATTGAAAAATTATCTATTTTGTTTAGTGATCTTACGAAGACGGAGTTAAGTAAAAAAGAAATAATATCTTATTTTGATGAAATTATGGAAGATAAAAGAGTTCAAGAAATTGAAAAAGTGTTATCAATGGAAAAAACAAGTTCTATTTGTAATGAAATCAAACAAATGAATAGAATTAAAATCAAAGCTTGTGATTTACTTTTAAATCGTAAATTGAATCAGCTGTATAATTATGATAAAATGATATATAATATATTAATCAGAAAAAATGCTTAGGCATTTTTTTTCTTTTATTTCATATATTTTAGTGTAGAAAGGAATGATTTAATAAATATGGAAACACTTAAAGTTTCGTCAAAATCTAACCCTAATAGTGTTGCAGGAGCTTTAGCAAATGTCTTTCGTGAAAAGGGTTCTGTAGAAATTCAGGCAATTGGAGCTGGAGCACTTAATCAAGCAATTAAAGCAATTGCAATTGCCAGGGGGTTTGTCGCACCTAGTGGGAAGAATTTAGTTTGTATTCCTGCTTTCACAGATATTGTAATTGAAGGGGAAGAGAGAACAGCTATAAAAATTATTGTAGAAGCAATTTAATGCTTCTTTTTTATTGCTTTTTAAAAATATTTTTGTTATAATTTAAATAGTAATCATTACTATTAAGGAGAAAATGTGAGAAATACAAAGCAAAAAGAATTAATATTAAATATTATTAATCATAGTGATACTCATCCAACTGCTTTTGAAATTTATGAAGAAGCAAAAAAAGAGTTACCAAATATTAGTTTAGGCACAGTATATAGAAATTTAAATACTTTATTGGAAATGAAGCAAATTATGTTAATTAAAGAAAAAGATGTTAATCACTTTGATAATGTACATAAAAAACATTTTCATTTTATTTGTACAAACTGTAGTAGAATTATTGATATTTATGAAGATTACGAAATAGATTCTATTGTGGATGGAAATATAGTAATGGATTATGAAATTAATATGACAGGTATTTGTAAAGACTGTTTGAAGAAAGGAAAATAAAAATGGAATTAAAAGGAAGTAAAACAGAACAAAATTTAATGACTGCTTTTGCAGGAGAAAGCCAAGCTAGAAATAAATATACTTTTTATGCAAGTAAAGCAAAAAAAGATGGTTATGAACAAATTGCAGCAATTTTTGAAGAAACTGCTCAAAATGAGAAAGAACATGCAAAAATATGGTTTAAATTATTACATAATAATGAAGTTCCTTCTACAGAGGAAAATTTATTAGATGCAGCCAATGGAGAAAATTATGAATGGACTGATATGTATGATGGTTTCGCTAAAACAGCAGAAGAAGAAGGATTCGATCATATTGCTTTCTTATTTAGAGAAGTTGGAAAAATTGAAAAAGAACATGAAGAAAGATATCGTAAATTGCTTCAAAATGTTGAAGATAAACTTGTATTTACAAAAGATGGAGATTCTATCTGGCAATGTCGTAACTGTGGACATATTGTAATTGGTAAATCTGCTCCAGAAGTTTGCCCTGTATGTAATCATCCACAAAGCTTCTTTGAAGTTAGAAAAGAGAATTATTAGTAGTATTGAAAAAAGCTTCATATAGTGTTATACTATATGAAGTTTTTATTAGGAGATGAGACTGTGGATTCTAATTTAAAAAGAAGTATTATTTTGGAACATTATAGCAATCCAGTAAATAGAGGTTTAATTGAAGATGGAGATTACATTTTAGTAAATACGAATAATGAGTCTTGTATTGATGAAATAAATTTAATGGTAAAAGTGGAAGATGGAATCATTAAAGATGCTCGCTTTGATGGAGAAGCTTGTGCAATCTGTACGAGTTCTACGTCTATTATGATTCATACTATTATTGGGAAAACAGTAGATCAGGCAATTGATATTTTAAATAATTTTAAAAATATGATTGATGAAAAAGAATATAAAGGAGACTTATTAGAAGAAGCAATTGTTTATGATGATATTTATAGGCAAGCGAATCGTAAAAAATGTGCTTTACTTCCATGGTGGGGTTTAGAAAAAGTAATTAAAAAGATAGGAAAATAATAATATGGAAAAAATATATATAGCTACAATTTATCAATTTGAAAGTGAAGAACAAACCGATATAACAATTAGGTATATCATTGATGAAAAAACGATTCATAATATTATAGGAATATTTTATAACAATTATATTATTGATATTAAAACAGGAGTTAGATATCCAATTTTAAAAAGAGAAAAATCTTATTTGAAAAAAAATGAAAATATTGAATTAAGACAGTTTTATGTGGGAAGGATAGAAGTTTATCAGCCAACTAATATAAGTTCTAAAGTGATTGAAAATTATTTAAAAGCATTTCAGATGAGAAGGTTATTAAATAAGAACAAAAATACTGAAAAAGTAAAAATTAAAAAATAATTTTTACTTTTTTTATTGTTTATTTTTTAGTATAATATTAAAAGGTGATACTTATGAAAAAAAGTAGTTTAAATGAAGAAAAAGTAAGAGAAATCTCTACTATTAAAAAAGAATCAAATTGGATGACTGATTTTAGATTAAAGTCTTACCAAAAATTTATGGAATTAGAAAATCCAAAATTCGGGCCTACTTTAAATATTGATTTTGATATCATTAATTATTATAAAAGAATATCAGATCAAGTAGAGAATGATTGGAATAAAGTGGATAAAGATGTAAAAAATACTTTTGATAAAATAGGCCTAATAGAATCTGAAAAAAAATATTTAGATGGTGTTGGAGCACAATTTGAAAGTGAAGTTGTATATCATAATATGATTCAGGAATTAGTAGAAAAAAATGTTATATTTTGCGATACTGATACAGCTTTAAAAAAATATCCAGATTTATTTCGAGAATATTTTAATCATTTGGTAAAATATGATGAAAATAAATATACAGCTTTAAATGGAGCTGTATGGAGTGGTGGAACATTTATTTACATTCCTCCTCATACCAAAATTGATCGTCCTCTTCAAAGCTATTTTAGAATTAATAGTAAAAATATGGGACAGTTTGAAAGGACAATTATTATTGTAGATGAAGATAGTGAACTTCATTATATGGAAGGATGTACAGCTCCTACTTATACTTCTGATTCTCTACATGCAGCTGTAGTAGAAATTTATGTAAAGAAAAATGCTAAATGTCGCTATACTACAATTCAAAACTGGTCTAATGATGTTTATAATCTTGTTACGAAAAGAGCAATTGTAGAAGAAGGAGGACTAATGGAATGGATCGATGGTAATATTGGTTCTAAAATTAATATGAAATATCCTTGTTGTATTTTAAATGGAGAATATGCAAAAGGAAATTGTATTAGTATTGCAGTAGCAAAAGAAGATCAAATTCAAGATACTGGCGCTAAAATGATTCATTTAGCTCCTCATACTTCTAGTAATATTATTAATAAATCTATAGCACTAAAAGGTGGAAATGCATCTTATAGAGGAACTGTAAATATTATTGATAAAGCACATGAATCTGTTAGTACGATTAAATGTGATACTTTAATATTGGATGACCATTCTAAAAGTGATACTATTCCTACTAATATTGTTTCTAATAATGATTCTACTTTAAATCATGAAGCAACTACTTCTAAAATTAGTCAAGAAAAATTATTTTATTTAATGAGTAGAGGAATTAGTGAGGAAAAGGCAAAAGAATTAGTAATTATGGGATTTATTGATCGATTTAGGGAAGAACTTCCTATGGAATATGCAGTTGAATTAAATAATTTTTCTTGACTAATTTTA
>OIZF01002169.1_pt1 | contig 10055 bp, 10 predicted proteins | sample 1588471 | NCBI WGS metagenome assembly OIZF01 (sample SAMN03283279) | human gut metagenome | biome: human-associated habitat; material: feces | host: Homo sapiens | place: Peru | collected 2012
GCAACTCTATCCATTGGATATAATGCTCTGGGAGCATCGGATGCTCTACGCTTCCAACCTTTACACGATAGCCGCCCTCGATCGGTTCTATAACGGGCACATGCTTCTCTTTTGCCGCATCCGTGGTGTTCTCCTTCATCAGTTTCATGGGCTGACCGCAGCAGCTGAGCATGGCTCCAGGATTCAATACCTCTACCACGTTGCCACAAACCGTGCAACGGTAGATTTCTCTTGTTTTAGTCATAATCGTCCCTCCTAAAATTTAGAAAATTAAATGACGTCTTTATTCTTTGACGATTATAAAGATACTCGTTTTTTGTGAGTTACACAAATTTTAGAGCCTTTTTTATTCCAAAATAAAGTTAAAGCTTGTAGATATTCACTTGCGAAACTTTAGTAACCGAAGGTTTTCGTTAAGCCAGATAAGCAGAGCTAAGTTTACTTAAGCTTTGCCATGGCGAGAAAATGTGTTCGTGAAATGTAACAATCTACACCTTAGACCGAGGGTTGAGTGGATTACAGATGACAATGTTTAGTCAAATTACTCCATGACCCGAAAATATTGGGGTACGTAATGACGAAGTCAAGAAAGAGTGAATAAGTTGCGTGTCTGATCCTATCAAGTCGTGAGAGTGTTAAAAATGAGGTCTGATTTGATGAAAAACGAAATTTTGTATCGCTGTTTGGAAACAAAGCATTATCTTTGTACCATAATTCAAAACAAAATGGGCATCAACAAGCTAAAAGTGGTGTTGACAGAAGAAGCACAAGCCTTTTTGGATGCGCAGCCATTCAAAGCTCAGCAGAAGATATACTACAACATCTTCAAGGTTGAGGAAGGAGTGATGAAAGTTGACATCTTCAAGAAACTGGAGAATACCGAGATATGGGAGTTTCGCACTCTCTACAATGGTATATGCTACAGGCTTTTCTCCTTTTGGGACACTGAGGAAGAAACTTTGGTTATTGCCACACATGGTATTATCAAGAAAACTCAGAAGACACCATTAAAAGAGATTGCCAAAGCGGAAGAGATAAGAAAAGAGTATTTTAACAGTAAAAAGAAATAGCATTATGGCACAGATGAAATTGATACCAGCAGACAATATGAAAGATAAACTTTGGGGTAAAAGAGGTACACCAGAGCGCGAAGCCATGGAAGCCAAGCTCAAAGAAGATGTGAACGCCTATATTGTAGGCGAAGCCATACGCAAGGCTCGATTGGCACAAAACCTCACGCAAGAACAACTTGGCGAGCGCATAGGAGTTCAGCGTGCCCAAATCTCCAAGTTGGAGAAAGGAACAAGTGTTATCACATTGCCAACAATGAGCCGTGTATTCCAAGCATTGGGCATAGCAAAAGCAACCCTTGATTTGGGTATCGCAGGCAAGATTGCGTTGTGGTAAGATGATGGTTAGATTGTGCAATCTTGTTAGAATTGTATAAGAACGTTGCTATTGCATTGATATTCAGTGTTTGTTGTTCAGGGGTTGCTTGAAATGTTCCCAAAATGAGAATACAAAGACTGATGTTGTAGGTAAATAACTAACAAAATGCTGATTTTTGCTCACAAATATTCTTTTTACGTTGGTTTTGCGTAGAATTATTCGAGTTCTTTCTTTTATGACAGGACTTTTTATTATTTTTGCAAGGCAATGTATAATGCATTGATTCAATTTCATTCATTAGAGTTGCATGTAAACTGATTGTCGAACTTAAAATAGATTTAATAAGAAACAGATAGATATATAAGAATGAAACGCTAAGGGTTGTGCTATTCCAAGAATAGGCTCCCAACAAGAGACTTATATTGAGGTGTTATAGCCTCATAATATAAACCAAGCGTTTCCGTTCTATACTTTTTGGATATTGAGCTTTTAGCTCTTGTTCTCTTCCGTTTGAATACCGCCAATATTCGCATATCGAGGACAAGCAGATTGAAAGTTCACGCTCATAGGCGTGAACTGTTCTGTCGTTTGTTGATATGCAGGTCACTTGGCGGTAACCAAAACGGAAAACAAGCATCGGAACGGTTGCACGCCTTTTTAATATTTGTATGAAAAATAAAATATTTCAATATTTTTTACTTATAAGTATGCTCTTTGGTTGCATTGAAGCACAGGCAACATTGTATTCAACAACTGAAAATGGTATAAAATATATCACTGATGGCTATTTTAAAGAAGCCTATGCAACATGCTATAATGGGATTATTACGCCAACTATTGAGATTGAGAATTCTGTAAACTTTTATACTAATAAAGGAAAACGGTATTCCCCTATTGTTAACAGAGTTAGCACATTCCAATCAAAAGTATTAGAGAATGTAACCATTCCTGCTTCAGTTGCAACTATTGACATAGATGCTTTTCAAGCCTGCCCCAATTTAAAGTCTATAACCATGCCGTCATCATTTAGTGGTAGTTTCAGTTTTATAGAAAAGCTTCCCAAAGGGGTTACTGTATATGTAGGACATTCCGATTTTGGAACAGTGAAACTTAACTATGGTGAGTATGCTACGATTGTAGATTTAGAACAAAGATTTCTTAAAAATGTAAAATCTTATATTCATAAAATCACTTTCGAAGCAAATACACAAAGATTTGAGGAAGAGGGGTTTAAGTTCCTTGGATTTTATGATGAATTCCGTAGAGAAGAAATTTCTTGTAAAGATGCAGTGTATACGATTAAAGCCCACGCTAATACAACTAATTATATTTATGCTAAGGTTGTAAAAGATAAAGATACTACATATATACGTCAAGATAAACTGACAACACTTTCGTGTAGAGTAAAATATGATTTAAAATCAACTCAAACCACAGCAACATTCTCAAATTTGACTGCAAATAGTGATGTGTCAACTGGAGATATAGACTATATATATGTATCTGCAGAACCTATTAATGGCAATCAAAGAAGTAAAAGTGGTTCATGCAAGAATAATGGCATAGTCCAACTTTCTAATCTCATTCCTTATCCCTTTCAAGGATATAATACAACTATAAGCGTAACATATAAAGACGGAATAAGTGACTCTCATAGACTTGATTTCAATGGACTTACAAAACGGTTAGGAGTGAAATTATCTGCTGTAGCAAAAGGCTCCACAGCAGCAATAATCAATGCAAGTGTTGATCCTGGAGATGCAGAAGTCCAAACAGAAAAAATTTTAGTAGGAGATAGTGTATACAAATCTGGTAATTTTATTGTTATTGGACTTGAACCAGGAAAGACCTATACGGTAAAATATCACCTATACGTAAAAGGACAACCTACCTATATTTACGATGGATACAAAGAATATTTGGAAGAAACCATAGACTTCGTTCTTCCTAAAATAAATTTCACCTCACAACAACCAAAGGTTATTTCTGTTGGAAATGTCATCGTAGCTGCTGAGTCAAACATTGCGGACAATGAAAAGAATATAGGTTTTGAGTGGCGCAGAACGGATTGGACGAACGACTTTGACTCAAATAAGGGACAAGCTTATATCTATGGCGGAAAGATGGAGGGTTACATACGTAATATGAATGCAGAAAAACTATGGAAGTATCGACCATATTATTATTCAAATTCTGGCAAATATTATTATGGTGATTGGATAGGAATAGACCCAAGCAATACCTCATATTTTGAGCCGACAGTTCACACCTACGACAATATCACTGTAAATGGCAATATAGCTACGGTGAACGGCTATTCTCTTCGAGGCACAGATGCGATAAGAAGCCAAGGGTTTCAATATTGGAAAGACACGAATAGTTCTAATGTTTCACAAAACAGAGCTCTCCACACTCCAACAAATGCAACAACCATTGAGGCAGAAGGAGTTATGATGACTGCCGTACTGAGTAATCTTGACTATAGCTCCACATATTCTATTCGCTCTTTCGTTTCGACAGATGAAGGAACTTTCTATGGAGAAACACGCACGTTCTCTACTGGAAGTAATACAACTGGTATTGAAAATGTTGTAAGCATCCCCAATAAATTAAACAATACAACTAAGGGAATATACGATATTAGCGGAAGAAAGTTGCCAGCCTTGCAGCATGGCATAAATATTGTTATTAGCGAAGATGGAATACGTAGGAAAATATATAAAAAGTAAGGTCGTTATATTTGTTAGAAGTTTGTTTACTCTCACGTTACATATTGGTGGCATCATAGCTCAATAAACGACTAAGAGTGCAATAATAATCAGCCGTATCAAGAACTTTTTTCGAGATACGGCTGATTCATGTTAACCATGAAGTACTTTTCTTTACGCAAACTAGCATTGTCTCTTGCCAAGAATAGAGTCAATCCAATAGACAAAGCCCAAGAACACAGCATGAGTATAAGAGCAAACTGTCTAACATGGCGAGAATACCAAATGCGCTTTATCCAGTACCAAGGAATTGTGCATAGCAGAAATGACGGAACTTCCTTTAATGTCTTGGGCATTGATGGCTGCGTTACGCCAACTTTTGCTTGCACCCCCAATTTTTCACAGATAGAGTCCAATGTAGTCCCAATAATCTTGATACAATCATCTGATTTCTTATACCTGTCATTCAAAGAAAAAGCCAAAGCTCGTTCTTTTTCTATGATGTTTAGAAGTCCCTCGCATCTGGAAAGGACAATTTCATACCTTTCAGATAGAGTCCCCATGTACTCATCTTGTGTTATTCCAAATTTCTCTTTGTCATTTTTATCCTTTTCCTCACGTTGCTTCTGTCTGTCATCCAACAAGTTTTCCACAGCCGATTTTGCAGCGGATGCCACATCAGCCTTGAACTTTTCCACATCTATGTTGTCTGTTAGTTGCGAGCCGATTTTGCTTGACAACGAATTGAGTGCATTTATGCAAGTCTGCAATTTGTCTTGCAATTCATCAAGAGTGTCTATCGCTTCGTCCTTCAAAGGAACAGGTTTCTTGTTTGCCATAATCATTTGCGTCTTGGTTTGTACTTTTTCTTGTCCTTGTCATCATCGTCAGAACGTGACGAACCACCACCTCCGCCAACTGACGGAACAACATGCGGTTGAAGCACCAACTCCGTAACCACTCCTACAACATCAGACATACCAGCAGAAGTTTCGCCTGTGTCATTCGCTGTTGAAGCACTTTCATCATCTACAATAGACACGCTTTCCCCATTGTCGGAATTTAGGGAAGAAGACGATGGAAAATAGGACGAGGACTTTGCATTATCCATGCCATTTGCCACCTTGTTTTCCGTGTAACTTTCGTTTCCGGTATTCTCTACAGCACCGACAACTTTCCGTTCATCAGTCAGTACCTTTTGAATATTTCCCAAGGTTAGACTTCTGTCTATCCTGCCGCCAGAGAATGTGACATTGCCATTAGAGAAAGAAATCCCTTTGACACTTCCGTCCGCTCTGTGTATAAAGTCCATAGTTATACCTTTCTTGGAAAGAATCTGTCTAAGGCTATCCCAAGTACGACAATCTTTCAATGCTGCGGTAATGAGGTCATACATTCTGTACTTGGCGGCATCCTTTCCTTTCAGTCGCTCACGGTTCACATTCTTCTTGCCTTTGCCAAATGTCAAGCCGTATTCCCTTGTGAGTGCCTTGGTGATGGCTGCTGACTTCTTGAAGTTGCTGTCACCAGTGATTGCGTTGCCGTCATTATCCACCCTGTTGTACACAATGTGAACATGGTCGTGCGCCTTGTCGTGGTGACGGAAGATGACAAACTGGGTGTTCACTATCCCCATTCTCTGGAGATACTTCCTTGATATTTCCGCTATCAGTTCGTCACTCATTCGCTTGTAATCCTCTGGTGAAAAGCTCAGAGAAATATGCCCGACATACGCTTTGAGTGTCGGGCGAGCCTTGGCTTGAATGTTGAAACTGGCGACAATCGACTTGTTGGTAGAAAGGTCAACACCTTCTGATGCGATGATGTTCGTGTCCTTGTTCTTGATGTCGTTGGCATATGAGACCAATCCACCAAAGCCCTTTCCCTGCTTAATCTTTGCTATCATAGACTATAACTGTTCGTTGATTTTGATGATAATCTCACTGATGGACTGTGCCAGCCGTTTGTTCTCGTCTGCCACAGCCAAGCCACCATGAATGTGTCCGAGGTGTGCCAGTTGGTTCAAGTTGTTTGCCATGCCCGAAAGGTCACGGATGTACTTCGTGAGTTCCCTTGAAATCGGCTCTTTGACATAGCCGTTTACAGCAAGATTATATACCAAGGTGGACAGCGGAGTGTTGTCTCTCCTCTGTATGCGGAGCAACTTTCGGTAGTTGGCATCGTCAAAATACACCTTCACAGGGTGGGTGCGCTGCGTTCCTTTCGGCTGTTTCGGGCGACCGCCTCTTTTCTTATGTTCTGTTGATGTTGGGGATGTCATTGTCCTATCGTGTCTGAAGCACCTGTGCGGACACTCCCGGCTTGTGAGCCGTGGTTTTGTGGAACACTAAACCTATACTTGCTCCCCAACATCCCCAATAATCAAAGATACGCTTGGCGGTTCGACTGACCTACAAGAGATAGACTTGCCAACAGCCTTGCCGTAAGGTGAAGCTATGGCGAACTTAGGGAAGAAAAGAAGCAAGGCTCTCAGAGAATATCTTGACTGGTGCTGTGGTGTTACAAATGTTACTTCTTGGCTCTGTCATTGAGTATCTTCTGAATGTCCGACAAGGCAAACAGACGCTGCCGTCCCATCTTGGCAGGGACAAGATAGCCTGACTTCGCCCAAGACCATAAAGTGGTGGCGCATACACGGCACATTTTGGCTGCTTCCTCTGCGGTCAGCCATTTCTCCTCATCGGGATTGTTTGCCAGTTCCATTGCCTTGATCTCCTGCGACTTTGTTATAAGTCGATCGGCAAATGTGACCAGATCCTCGGAGGTCACTTCTACCTTGAAGTGTGCTCCATTCTGTATCATTGAGTATAAATCCATATTATTCCTTTCTTTTGATTTTTGTGTGAATACGTGAACCATCAACCGATAAGGTCAACAAGCCCACGCTTTATGTCATCATCTATTGTTCGGTATCGTGCGAACGCTCGGCTTCCGTTGGCGTGACCAGACATAGAGGAAATCAAATTCGGGTCTTGCACTTGCTTGTAGAGATTTCCGATGAAAGTTCTTCGGGCAGCATGGGAAGTGGCAACTTCGTATATCGGTCGCATCTCGTTCTGTCGGGTCTGAGGGTTGAGTATCGGCACTTTCCTGTCAAGATGTGCCAGTTCCATGACCGCACGGACAGCCTTGTTGAAGTCTGCCACGTTGTAGTGTGGAAACAACGAAAGGGTCGGTCTGTCTTTGTATCTGTCATAGATAGCGAGAGCTTTCTCTGTAAGAGGAACACGGACGGTTCTTCCGTCATGATTTTTGGTCTTCTGCGGAAGATACTCCACCACACCGTCTATGACATTCTCCTTTTTGAGGTTGAGCAAGTCACCGAAACGGCAACCGAGGAAGCACTGGAAGACGAACATATCTCGGAACGTAGCCAAGTGCGGATTGTCCGAAAGGTCAAGTTCGTAAAGACAATCACGCTCCTCTATGCTGATATACCAAGGAGTTCCATATACGGCTTTCGGCATTTCAAACTGTAGAAACGGATTATTGGTGGTGATGCCACGATGTATGCACCACATGAAGACTGTCCGCAGGCGTGCGAAGTTGGAGTGCAGCGTGTTGTCTGAACGCACGGCTTGCGTCACAGACTTTGCCGCATTTCTGTACAGATATGGATATAACTTGACATACTCATGCTCATGCACCAAGAACTGGTAGAAGTCTTCCAAATCTTCTGCTGTAGTATTGTCAATGCCCATTACATAGTCGGTGCGTTTCTTCACGGTCTTCTGGTATTGTTCGAAGCGTTCTATCTTCCCGATATTTGCACGTATTACGGATGCCTGTCTTTTCTCAAAGCCTTTTGCCTGAATGTATTGCTCCACAAGCACCGACAACCTTGTCTCCTGGCATTGGTTGTCTTTCAACTTGTAGGCATTGGGATGATGGAAGACGAATATCACACGTTTCAGCCATTCTGCGGTTGCCCCTATATAGTATTCTTTTGATATGATTCTCTTCAAATCAAGAATGGCATCATTAAGCTGCTGTCTCTCGCTATCCTTTACCAAAGCTATGCGCTGTTTGTAACTCTGACGCTTGGAATCCCAATGGTTGGGATTGATGGTCAGTTCGCTCGCACACTTGATGTCACACTTCTCGTCACGGACACGGAAATATATTGTAGCCTTGTCTTTGGCTGATGTCTTGCGTATAAAAGCGGTTACGTTCATAATCGTCACTTTATAAGGTTGATAATTTCACGTTTCATGTCATCGTCTATGGTGCGGTATCGGGCGAATGCTCGGCTGTTAGGAGCATGTCCTGTGAGCGAAGCCACCAACGCTTGGTCTTTGACATGTTTGTAGATGTTCGCTATAAAGGTCCTTCGTGCGACATGGCTTGTAGCCACCTCATACAAAGGCTTCATTTCTTCTTGCCGTGTTAGCGGATTGAGAACAGGCACCATGCGGTTGACACCAGAGAGTTCAAGAACAAACTGGATAGCCAAGTTGTAGAAATGCTCATCCAACAAAGGGAATATTCTCGGACTATACTTCTCGTACTTAGCCAGTATATTCAAAGCCTTGCCGCATAGGGGAACACGGACTACCTCTGTCTTGCCTTTGTTGAGGTTCTTGCTCGGTATGTATTCCAAGAAATCCCCAACGATATTCTCTCTTGTCAAAGCGAACAAATCGCCAACACGACAACCAACAAGACAGTGGAACACAAAAATATCCCTTGCCAGTTCGATACGTGGACTGATTGAGAGGTCTCTGTGCAGCACTTGGTCACGTTCCTCAATGGTGAGGTAGTAAGGGATGCCGTACACATGCTTGTCCACCTTGACCGTTCGAAATGAGGTGTCAGTGGTGTAGCCTTTCTTCACACACCAGTTCAAGAACGCCTTTAACCTTGTTCCTCCACTAAAGGCGGAATTGGCAGATGATGGCTTCATTGTATTGCGGTAAATCTCAAATCGGCTGAAGAAGTCGGGATTGTTGGCGAAGTATGTGTATTCCTCAGTGATATACTTCATAAAGCGCTCTAACTCGTCCGCTCCAAAATTCTCGATACGAAGAACAAAGTCCTTACGACCTTCCATTTCCTTTTGCCATGCCTCATAGCGGTGAAGTCTACGGAATATGGATGTGATAGCACATTTGCTTCCCGCTCCATTCTTTACCTCTCTCAAATACTGCTCGGCTCTGTCAAAGAAACCAGTCTTGGTGTTGTCAATGCCCTCATGCTCCTTTCCCTGCTTGTCGGGATTGAAATAGTTATCTACAATATGGTGCAGGAAGTCAAGTGTACAGCCTGTATGATATTCTTTGCCGACCAAAAGAAGAATGTCTGCGAGTTGTCTGTTGAACTTGTCCTTCACTTCTTGAGGCGCATTGCTTTCTTTTGAATAGCCAGGCACGGATGCGTCATAATGGATAGGGTCAATATACAAGTTTGTTGATATTTTGTAATCAACGTCCTTTCCGTCTCTCAACCTTACATAAACGGCAGAATTACTCTTGCGAAAATACGGTATAATCTTCATCTCAAAAACAAATTTATGAATGTTCAAAACTGGGGTAATATTACCCTTTTTCAATGCAAAGATAATATGGTTCCCACAAATGTTCCCATAGAAATCAAACTTTATGCAAAGCGATTAAGTATTATTATAATTCACTTTTACGCTGTAATTCATTGTGTATGAAGTGTTATTGTTTGATAAGTATGATTTTATGCAAGTATTATATTTAGTTGGATTTACCCCAAAATTGATTTCCTCCGTCACTGTTGTAAGCGCAGTGGTACCTGCCGTGTAGTCACCTGCCGAGTTCTGCGCCATGGCAACGCCACCGCCCACAAGGAGCATTAGCGCCAATGTTTTCAAGCGTCCAGAAGAAAGGACGCTCTTGGCGTTCTTCTTCAGATAGTTTGTTGTTTTCTTAAACATTCTTTCTTGTTTTACTTGTTAATGATTCGTTTGGCAAC
>OIZF01002172.1_pt1 | contig 10050 bp, 7 predicted proteins | sample 1588471 | NCBI WGS metagenome assembly OIZF01 (sample SAMN03283279) | human gut metagenome | biome: human-associated habitat; material: feces | host: Homo sapiens | place: Peru | collected 2012
TCTGCCCACTCTCGTGAACAGATGCCCTATCTTATAGCTGTTTTTTTACAGCCCCTTTTTCAGTGGAAAGGAGCATTTATGAATTTATACGGTGAATTAATAAGAAAGCTGAGACAGGATAACAATATTACGCAGGAAGAACTTGCTAACATTCTTCTTATAACACCTGAAAAAATGGCGCAGGTAGAAGCAGGACAAGAATTACTTACAGACAGCGAGCTTACTTTGTGCGCAAATGTCCTGGATGCATCCAGCGCAGCCTTGAAGAAAGGGGAGTACAGACCAAGAATGGTGTCAGCAGAGCTTGAGGAGAGTCTTCAGAAATTTCAGGACTTTTACAAAGCTGCAGCAAAGTCAGAAGCAGCTATTTTAGATATGCTGCAGGAGATTAATCCATCTGAAAGGTACAGAGGAAGATATCTTGATGAGCAGACAGCAACAAGGACAGCCGGTTTTGCAATCTATGATGAACTGATGGCTGATTATGTCCGTGATGAAAAGGGTGAGCCTCTTATGTATGCAACTGCAAAGGAAGCATTTCAGGCAGTAAAGGAACTTGAAGAAAAATATGAGCAGGAAAAGGAAGTATCAGAAAATGTGACGGAATCCGTCACACCGGATGTAACAGACAAAATTCAGGCTGAAAGCGAAATTACACCTGATATAACAGATGAGCCGGATATAGAACAGGCTGCCGGATTAAGAATGTAGAATGTGACGGAATCCGTCACGGAAAGGAAATGACAATGAGTGAATACAGCAACAGCATTTACGCTGATTACGGAAAGATTGCAAGAGGCATGAGGATGTATTTAAAAATATCCCAGCCGGCAATGTACGCAACGATTAAGCTTATACAGTTTATGGCCAGAGGCATTAAGGCAAAGTTCTTTGATAAGGATATTACAGAGAATTTTACAAAGTTTCTTAAGGAGACAGGCGGTGACTACAGCATATTCAGAGTTCCTTTCAAAGAAAGTGATACCAGGGAAGCTGCCATTGATAACATTAAGAATTATCTGGATAAGGCTGGAGTAAAGTACTGCATACTTGAATCTGTAAATGACGAGGATAAGGCAGTACATGTGAGCATTGCAAGGAAAGATGAGCAGAAGTTCAGCGTCATGTTTACAGATTACATAAAGGCTAATCTTACATCTGATAAAGAACTTAATTCTAACGACCTTATTAATCTTACTAATGGCAAGACAACAATAGTATCAGTTCCGGATGCAGCTCTTGATGTAATGAAGAATGCACTTACAGAAACAAAGGTCAATTTTGCGGAGCTTCCAGACCTGATACCGGATGACGGAGAAAAGCAGTTAAGGGTCGCCACAGCAGACCTTAACATTACAAAGCAGTGTTATGAAAGTTATAAGCACTCTCTGATTAAAAATGCTGCGCCTGACAATGTAAAGGAATCTGCCAATGTACCGGATATGAAGATATATTCCGAAGACGACTATTTAAACACAGCCAGAAGAACACCTGATGAATACATGCAATCTGCATCTGATGACATTAAGGCACAGATAGCAGAATTTGAACAGCTTGAGGCTACTGATGCTGAAAAGGCAATGCAGCAGTGGGATATGGAGATACAGGACAGTAAGAGTGTGAACTGCCAGGCATTAAGAAGTAACATGGCATTTTCTGAAATTTCCATTGATAAGGAAACACTTGTTGACCGGAATGCTGTTAATTCCCAGTTGGAACAGAAATTCCCTAACTTCTTTTTCTGTACCGTTCCAGGAACTAAGGGCGAGCAGACCTTAATGCTTCCTAAGAATCAGGTCTTTGAAGTTCATGACGGTGACAAAGACAGATTCATTGCATTTATTAATAATCAGAAGCCTGCAAAGTTATGGGTAAAAGGTGAGCCTGATGGTGGAACTACATATAAGACCGGTAAGGAATTATTTAATAAATTTGACAGGCACGATAATAAGGTTGAACTTACAAAGAGCATGGCTAAAGCTTACGAAGCTGCACCTGTAGTACCTAAAGCAGCTCCGGTTAAATAAGACAGATTGTTAATGTAACGGATTCCGTCACATAAAACGAGTAACAGAGGAGGTTCACAATGGATATATCAAACGATAAGTTGAATGTATATAAAGACCTCGCAAGAAAATGCGAGAGTTTCAAGCTTTTCCTTTGGACAGTTGGGGATAAAGAACCCTGGATGATTGAAGCAGGCAAAGCAGAAACAGAGGCAGCTCTTAAGGCTATATATAACGGAGTACATATTGCTGACAAACAGAGGTTGTTTGTGGATATGGACGGAACGCTTGCAGAGTTCAAACCTGTAGATACACTTGAGACACTTTATGAAAAGGATTATTTCCTTAACCTTAAACCTAACGAAAATGTTCTAGGGGCGATAAAGCAGCTCATAGCCAAGAATGATATTGATGTATATATACTGTCTGCTTATCTGTCAGACAGCCATTATGCACTTGATGAGAAGAATGCCTGGCTTGATAAGTACCTGCCGGAGCTTCCACAGGAAAAGAGATTGTTTGTGCCATGCGGAACGGACAAGAGTATTGTAGTTCCAGGGCATATTAAACATGATGATTACCTGTTGGATGATTACACTAAGAATCTTTCAGAGTGGGAACCGCCGGCAAGGGGAATAAAGTTAATCAATGGCATCAACCATACTAATGGAACATGGCAGGGAGATAAGATACAGTTTACACATTATCCGGAAGAGATTAGTAGCATGATATCAAGCGTGATGAAAGGTGAAGCACATTTTTATGAAGATAAAATTGTGACGGAATCCGTCACGAAGGCAGATGCACCTGACAATGCAGAAGGTGAATATGACATTGAGGTAACAGAGGTCCTTCAAAGGGTTGTAAGCACAAAGGCAGAAAGCCTTCAGGGAGCAATCCATGATGTAGAAGAGAAATATTATAATAGCGAAATTATACTTGATGCAGATGATTTAAAGGAGACAACTATTGAATCAGCTCATCCGCAGTCGGATAAGGAGCTTGATTATGATATACAAGGGTTATTCTTATGATGTAACAGATTAATCAGGAGGCAGATACTATGTTAAATGTGAGATACGCAGGATTTGGTGGAAACATGGAAGTTCCATGTTATGAAGACAAAAAAGGGAAACTGTATTTTGATGAGAATAACGGAGTGGGCGGATTGAATCTTTATACAGGAGCATACAGGGATGAGTTTGGGGATATCTTAGGAGAGCCTGATAAGAAAGTAACAGAAGTTGTAAGATGTGTAGAGCCGTTTGCAAGGCATATAAATGAAAATGATTACAGAATGCTTGGAAGATTAAAGAGCGACTGTGAATATTTCCTTGGGTACGGAGCCGGAAATGAAGATGCACTGTACTATAAGAATGTTGCAGCTCATTGTGATGCAATGGAAAAGCTGTGGAACTCATTTTCAGAAGCTGATAAACCGGAATGGCTTTCAATGGAAGATATAAATGAGTACAGGCATATAATGACCAAAGCGCTTATGGAGAAAAACTCAAATTATTCTGGTACTATTGATGAACCATTAGTTAATATATCAGACTTTGAATATGACGAAGATGGTTATCTACATTTCAGCGTTGAAGCTGATGGATGGGAATTGGAAGGTTTATATCGTATTTATGACCCGGATAATGGTGATAGTATGACGCTTATAAGTATTGATTACGGTTTTTTACATCCAATTATCCAGAGACAGTGGGATAGAATTGAAAAAGCACTTTATAATGAAACGATTGACCGTTTTGATGAATTTAAGGAAAAATATGAACAGCGGAAACTAAAGGATAAAATACCGGCATCAGAAAATGTGACGGAATCCGTCACATTGCAGCACAGCAAAGGTATAATGAGTGCAGCTATTGAAAAAACGGATGAAATGATAGCAATTTATAAGAATGAAGGTTCAAAAAATGTGACGGAATCCGTCACATTTGATGAAGAGGAGCAAAAAGAAATATTACCAAGATAAAACAGGCAGTAAATGTCTGTTTTTTTAATGGAAGGAGCAGTGTATGAAGGATATTCAGATTAACGAATTAAAAGACTATATAAAAAAGCAGCCGGAGGATTTCTTTGTAACAGTAGACCTTACACATCTTACAGGTAAGATGGATGGGATAGATAAGAAAGAGGGTGTAAAGGATGAATATAGATTCAGCTAGGATACAGAACCTTGATAACCCTGAAAAGGCATTTGAACTTGATAATGTAGCAGTAAGGCTTGTAAGAACAAGAGAACCTCTTATGTCTGATGAAATCTTTGATTCTCCTGACAGTGTTGTAAGGGCATTATCAGAACAGATGCGTGATTTCGACAGGGAAGTATTAGGCATAATCAATCTGGATAACAGAATGAGACCTATTAATGTAAGCTTTGTATCTGCAGGCTCTGTTAATGGTACTCTATCACACCCAAGAGAAATCCTAAAGGCTGCAATACTTTCCAATGCAGCCAATATGATGCTTATACATAATCATCCAAGCGGATATCTCATCCCAAGCAAAATGGATGTACAGATTACAGACCGTATGATACAGCTATGTGACCTGGTAAATATACCGCTATTAGACCACATTATTGTTGGTGGAGACAAGGAAGAATATTTCAGCTTTGCCGGACAGAAGATAATGCCAATGGCAGATAACTATTTTACAGAGAATTTTCTTAACATAGAATTTACCAATCAACCTAATAGACAGGAACAGGAAATGCCTGATGATTATAACGGATTAATGCCAGCAATAGAAGAACCGCAGGCAGTATACAACCATGATGACCGGGTGCGTGAAATTACAGAGCAGCTCGAAAAAGGAATCAAAGATATGTTTACCAGTGAAAAATACATGGATTATCTAAATACCATGTCTAAATTTCATGGATACAGCCTTAACAATACACTTCTTATTGCAGCACAGAATCCAAAGGCATCACTTGTAGCAGGGTTTAAGTCCTGGGAGAAGAATTTCGACAGGCATGTAAAAAGAGGAGAGAAGGGAATAAAAATACTTGCACCTTCTCCATATACAAAAAAGGTTCTGCAGGAAAAGGTTAATCCTGATACTGGAGAAATGATTCTTGATAAGAATGGAAATCCGGTAAAAGAAGAAACGGAAATAAAGCTTACTTCATTCAGGGTTGTATCTGTGTTTGATGTGAGCCAGACAGAGGGTAAGGAGCTGCCAAGCATGGCGCATGACCTTCAGGATAATATAAAGGATTATCCACTATATATACAGGCACTCGAACAGGTGTCAGATGTTCCTATTGCTTTTGAAGAGATTAACGGCAGTGCGCATGGATATTACAGCCATGCAACAGACAGCATAGCAATACAGTCAGGAATGAGTGAGAGTCAGACACTAAAGACAATGATACATGAGATAGCACATTCGATATTGCATAATGACAATGTAGCAGATGCAAAAGAAAAAGACCGACAGACTAAAGAGGTTGAAGCAGAAAGTGTTGCTTATACAGTATGTAAACATTTTGGTATAGATTCTTCTGATTATTCATTCGGTTATATTGCCGGATGGTCGGCGGATAAGGAACTAAATGAGCTTAAGTCTTCTCTTGAAACGATAAGAAAGACTTCGTCAGGTCTTATTACAGGAATTGAGGATAAACTTGAGAAGTTAAGACTTAATAAGGAAATATCCGTATCAGAGCAGCCATTAGAGAATGTGACGGATTCCGTCACATTGCAGCAAAGTAAAGAAATGATGAGTGCAGCTCTTGGAAGTACGGATGAACTTCTTTCTTTATATAAAGATAATAATTCAAGAACAGTGGCACAGGCTGTCAATGTTGTAGCAGAAGAGAGAGCAGAATATAACAATAAGCTCACAGTGAAACAAGCCATTGAAAACAGACAGCACACTCATTATGGAGCATATGCAGATATCGGAACAGCGTTGGATAAGTTTTCTACAGATGAGCTGATTGATTATCTAAGGAAGAATGAACCGGGTGGGGAAGGTTCATTGAGAGGCTATGTGGAGAGTCAGATAATCGGAGCGCAGATTAACAGAGAACGCTATAGTTCAGATTATGAATATGTGACGGAATCCGTCACATCAGAGATAACAGATGAGCCGGATATAGAACAACAGGCTGCTGGATTAAGAATCTGAAATAATGTGTGACGGAATCCGTCACGGAAAGGAAATACATGTTTACTAAGAATAAAGTACAGATAAGTACCTATATGGTTCTGCTTATACCATTCGTGTTGCTCGGAATATTTGCATCCGGGCTTTTTTCATTTCCAGATTTAACCCTGATGAATATTGGGGATAAAGTGATGTATCTTTTATATCATATTGGGGAATATAAGAGATTCTTTAACGAAAAGACAATGATGTGCATTGGCTGGTCGGTTATATTATGGGTTTTTCTATGCTCATACATTATGTATCATTTCAGGGATTTTCATTCTGACATTCAGAACGGAAGTGAAGAATGGGCTGACCCACGCGAAGTAACTAAGCGCAGGGCTAATCCTGACGACAGTAAAAACCGTATCTTATCCCAGCATGTTAAAGTTGATACACAGGGAGACAGAAAGCCATCTAATAATAACATGCTTGTTATAGGTTCTGCCGGAACATATAAAACAACATCTGTTGTAGCCAGGAATCTTCTTAAAGCCCAAAACAATATAATTGCCCTGGATGTAAAGGGTGAGCTTATGTTTAAATACGGATTATATCTTAAGCAGCAGGGATATACAGTAAGATGTCTCAATCTTAAAAATCCTGAAATGTCGGACAGATATAATCCTTTTGCATATATAGAGAATGAAGAGGATTTAATAAAACTTATAGCCAACATACAACAGTCGCTTACACCGCCTGATGCAATGAAGGGAGACCCGTTCTGGGATGATGGAGTTGCCCTTTATCTGCAGGCGGTGTTTTATTATGAATGGTGGTATGCGAAAAAAGAGGGCAGAAAAGGTACATTTAACAATGTGTTGAAGCTTGTAAATGATGAGGCTAAAAAAGCTGATGTTAAAGTTGAGAAAGGTAAGCAGCCTCCAACACTTTTACAACTTAAAATGGATAAGCTTGCTAAAGAAGACAGCGAGGATAATCCGGCAGTAAGGGATTACAGAAAGCTTAAAGAAGGAGCGAGCGAAACAGTACGCTCTATCATTATCATTACAAACGCAAAGCTGAAATTATGTGAAACAGCAGCTCTTAAGAGAATCTTTGAAGATGATGACCTGAATATACGAGAATTTGCTACGGGAGTTGGTGGAACACTTGATAACCTGACAAATAATAAGCTGGCATTATTTTTATGTGTTAATGATAATGATAAGTCTTATAACTTTGTCTGCTCAATGCTGTACACCCAGGCATTAACAATATTAGCCAGAATGGCGGATGATGATTTCAGGGACAGAGGTGGTGCACTTCCAATTCCACTTGAAATATGGATGGATGAATTTTATGCCGGAGCAAGACCTGCAGATACAGAACAGTTAATGGGTGTAATACGAAGCAGAAATATAAGTATGATACCTATACTGCAGTCAGTTGCACAGATTAAAGCATTATTCTCTGCAGAAAAATGGGAGATTATTATGGATAACTGCCCTATAATGATTTATCTGGGTGCAGGAGCAGGCGCACTTGATACGCACAAATACATATCAGAGCTTTTAGGAAAAGCTACTATTGATACTATAGGTGATGGTAAACATGGAAGCTCGTACAACAGTAATTTTAATAAAGCCGGCAGGGAGCTTATGACACCACAGGAAGTCAAGCGTATGGACAGAAAGAAATGTATTATATTTATGGAAGGAGAACGACCTATTATAGACAGGAAAGCCCTTCCGTGGGAAGACAAAGGTGCAACAAATGCGGAAATAAGAAAAGCAAGGAATCTGCAGAAAAAGCATCCAGAGCTAAATATACAGATACCGGATAAAACACCTGCATTTAAACAGGCAATGAAGCTCAACAGTGAAAATGCTAATAAGGGCTATGTAGCAGAGTTAAAGGCAATGATAGACCCAAGAACAGGAAAATATGTCACTATTGACAGTACTCCATGCATTGAAGAGACACAGGAACTTCCTGATGATGCACTTGTAATAGATATGACATCAGAAGAGTTCTTATATCAAAAGCTTGGAAATAATGTAGAGGATGATATAACCGCAGCAGTAAGCGAAGAAATTAAGCGTCTGTATGAGTTAGACCGTCATAGCAGGCAGCAAATGAAAAAGCCTGCGAGAAAAACAACTAAGAAGGCAACGGAAAATGTGACGGATTCCGTCACATCTGCAGGTGTTCCGGCAACAATAGAAGATGGTGTTGTTATGTACTTTGATTCATTTACAGAAGAACAGAAAGAACTTATTAATAAAGCTATTGTTAAAAAGATGCCTGATATATTTATAAGACAGATGTTCACAATGGGATATAATGATATGAAAGAGTTCTTTGATTCATATTATAATGAATAATAATATATTGAAAAATATGTAACTACACTCGTGATCGGGAGCATTGAGGTATAATTTTACATATAAATGCAGTGTGGCAGATTCTTATATAACAGAATCTGTCATTTTCGCATTGCGAAAAATTATACTGCAGGTTTATTGATTTATATTTGCCTTAAGATTATTATATGATTAAGATATAAGACAGCTTAATACATTAATACAATAACAAGCGAGGTGTTATTATATGAGGAAAGGCTATAAAGAGCTGACCTACACTAAGCGTATTGAGCTGGAGACACTATTTAAGACAGGGCATTCAAAATATGAAGCAGCAAAGCTGTTAAATGTATCGTTGAAAACAATATATAACGAATGTCACAGAGGGAAATACATCCACACTAATTCCGACTTAACAACAGAAGTGAGATATTCAGCCCAAATCGCACAGGATAAGAGAGATTACAATGTTACTGCAAGAGGAACGATACCTAAAGTACTTAAAGATAAGAAGCTTGCTAAAGCAATAGAGGAAAAGATTGTCGATAAGGGATATAGTCCGGAAGTCGCCATTAAAATGATGGTAAGCACAGGGGAGATGGCTAAATATGAGCAGTCTGTATGTGCCAAGACAGTGTATAACAGTATTGATAAGGGATTCTTTGTGAGAATTACAAATAAAGACCTTCCTGTAAAAAGAAATAAGAATAAAAAAGACTACAAGCCTATACATAGAATAAAAAAGGCTTGTGCCGGAACAAGCATAGAAGACAGACCAGACGATATTCTTACAAGGAATGAGTTTGGACACATGGAGATGGATTCTGTGATAGGAAAGAGAGAAAAGGGTAATACACTTCTTACTATTGTGGAACGGAAAACAAGAAAGTGTATTATAAGAAAGCAGCCTAACAAGACAGCGCAGGCAGTTGTTGATACCCTGGATGCATTGGAGAAAGAGCTGGGGGATAATTTTTATAAGCTGTTTAAAACAATTACGGTAGATAATGGCTCTGAATTTGCAGACTGTGCCGGGATGGAGAGAAGCTGCATATATCCAGGTATGAAAAGGACAAAAGTGTACTATTGCCATCCTTATAGCTCATATGAGCGAGGCTCAAATGAAAATGGAAACAGAATGATAAGAAGAAAAATTCCTAAAGGGGTAAGTATCAATAGGTACACTGATAAAGATATACAGGAAGTACAAGACTGGGTGAATGAATATCCAAGAAGGATGTTCGGATACCGTAGCTCTAATGATTTATACAAAGAGGAAATGAGATATCTGATTTAAAATACAGTAAGTTAATATTTGTTTTTAGACTGACAGTATGCCAGTCTTTTTGTCACGCAATAATTTTCCTGAATAGCAGAAAATAAGCACTTTTCGGATGTTATTTATATATACTAATTAGATAGAAAGTTTTTTGAAAAAGTTGTAAAAAAAGCTTGCAATTTTCGAATATCAAAAAAAATTAAAAAAGTTGTTGACAACATGTAGACCGGGTGATATTATATACAAGTCGCCGCGGTAAGCGGTAACAAATAAGACTTAAAACACC
>OIZF01002174.1_pt1 | contig 10047 bp, 9 predicted proteins | sample 1588471 | NCBI WGS metagenome assembly OIZF01 (sample SAMN03283279) | human gut metagenome | biome: human-associated habitat; material: feces | host: Homo sapiens | place: Peru | collected 2012
ACAACGAGATCAACTCCCCGGAGGTGTACAACGACCCCGACCTGCTGCGCCAGAAAAGCGATGAGCTGAGCGATCTGCGCTTCCATCAGGAGGAGCTTTTTGCCGTATGGGAAGCTGCTATGGAAGAGCAGGAAGCCTATGAGCAGACACAGCAGCCCGAAGAATAAAGGAGCGTATCCTCTATGCCTAAAAATCACCGCAACTATCAAAAAACACGGCACATCGCCCTGTCCGGTCTGCTGTTTGCGCTGGCCATGGCGCTTTCCTTCATCGAGGGAACGCTGGTCATCCCGGGGCTTTTGCCGGGCATGAAGCTGGGGCTTGCCAACATCGTGGTCATGTATGCCTTGTTCTTCATGGGACCCCGGCAGGCACTGGTGCTGGATGTGCTCAAGGCGCTGTTCGTCTTTCTGGTGTCCGGTTTCACGGCGGGCTTCCTCTCGCTGTGCGGCGGGCTTTTGTCCCTTGCGGTGATGTGGGTGCTGTACTATCTTCTGCCGGTGCGGCCCACATGGTTCATTCTATCGGTCTGCGGCGCACTGGCGCATAACGTGGGGCAGCTGCTGGGCGCAGGGGTCATCATCTCCTCGTCCTTGTCGCTGTACTACGCGCCAGTTATGCTGGTGCTGGGGCTTGTCATGGGTGCGCTCACCTCGGTCACGCTGCGGGCGCTGCTGCCCGCGCTGGGCAAGATGGGCTTCAACACCCATGAAAACCGCCCCGAATGACCGACCATTCCGGCAGGGCAGTTGCATTTTGGCCGGAAATCTGTATAATAAGGAAACAACTGTATTTTTATCAAAAAGACCCCAAAGGATAGAACTGCCGCAGCACAGGGATTCGAGCGGCAGTCGGGAGGTGTTTGTATATGTCTGAAAAAGTTACCATCAAGGTCGAGCGGAAGGAGCTCCATCTGCCCACCATCGCACTGCGCGGGCTGGTGGTGTTCCCCAACAACCTTGTTCATTTTGAAGTCGGGCGGGAAAAGAGCATTGCCGCCGTGGAGTGGGCTATGGCCAACAACTCCAACGTATTTCTGGTAGCCCAGAAGGAGATGGAGACCAGCGAGCCCACCCAGCAGGACCTGTACACCTACGGCGTAGTGGCCGAGGTCAAGCAGGTGCTGCGTGTGTCGGACGAGCTGGTCAAGGTGCTGGTAGAGGGCAAGTACCGCGCCAAGCTGACCGAGTTGGATACCACCGGCGATTTTCTGCTGTCTTCCGTGCGCTCCGCTCCGGTGCGTTCCGCAAAGCCCGAAGAAGCTGTGGAGACCGAAGCACTGCTCCGCGCCCTCAAGACCGGCTTTGACGAGTATCTGGGCATGAACCCGCGTCTTGCCAAGGACGTGGTGTTCACCATCGTTTCCAGCGATGACCCCATGTTCCTCACCGAGTATATGCCGGCAAACCTCTTGTTCCGCTACGAGGACAAGCAGGCTGTGATGAACGAGAACACCCTCAACGGCCGTTTGCAGCGCCTTGTGGAGATGCTGCGCCGTGAATGTCAGGTGATGAAGATCGAAAAGGAGATCGCGGAAAAGGTCAACGAGTCCATGGACAAGAACCAGCGCGATTACTACCTGCACGAGCAGCTGCACATCATCAACGACGAACTGGGCGAAGGGGACGATACCCACGCCGAGGCCGATGATTACCGCCGCAAGATCCGGGAGCTTCACCTTGCCGAGGACAGCGAGAAAAAGCTGCTCAAGGAGGTAGACCGCCTGTCCCGGATGCAGAGCAGCAATCAGGAAGCCACGGTCATCCGTACCTATCTGGATACCTGTCTGGATCTGCCGTGGAACACCATGACCGTGGATGATCTGGATATCCACCGCGCCCAGCAGATTTTGGATCGGGACCACTACGGCCTGAAAAAGGTCAAGGACCGCATTCTGGAAACGCTGGCCGTGCGTAAGCTGGCACCGGACGTGAAGGCACAGATCATCTGTCTGGTCGGCCCTCCGGGCGTTGGCAAGACCAGTATTGCGCGTTCCATCGCGGAAAGCCTTGGCCGCAAATATGTGCGCATCAGCCTTGGCGGCGTGCGGGACGAAGCTGAGATCCGCGGCCACCGCCGCACCTACATCGGTGCCATGCCTGGCAAGATCATCAGCGCCATGATCACCGCCAAGTCCTCCAACCCCCTGATGCTGCTGGACGAGATCGACAAGCTGGCAGGGGACTTCCGGGGCGACCCGGCGGCGGCTTTGCTGGAAGCACTGGACCCGGAGCAGAACAGCACCTTCAACGATCATTTCATTGATATCCCGTTTGATTTGAGCCATGTGCTCTTTATCACCACCGCGAACGACTTGGGCAGCATCCCCGGCCCGCTGCGGGACCGCATGGACGTCATCGAGCTGCCCAGCTACACCCGCGTGGAAAAATACAACATTGCCCGCAAGCACTTGCTGCCCAAGCAGCTTAAGGCCTGCGGCCTGACCGGCAAGGTCACCATGAACCAGAGCGCACTCTACGGCATCATCGATGGCTACACCCGCGAGGCCGGTGTGCGTAATCTGGAACGCACCATTACCAGCGTGCTGCGCAAGTGCGCCCGCAAGATCGCCGCCGGCGAGGTGGAAAGCGTGGCGGTGACCGCCACCATGCTGGAGGAACTGCTGGGCCCCCGTATCGTCAAGCCGGACTTCCTCAACCGCACCAACGCCGTGGGCATCGCCAACGGTCTGGCATGGACCAGCGTAGGCGGCGAGACCCTGCCCATCGAGGTGCAGGTCATGGACAACGGTACCGGCAAGATCACCGTTACCGGCTCTTTGGGCGATGTGATGAAGGAGAGCGCACAGCTGGCAGTCACTTGGGTGCGCGTCCACGCCGAGGAATACGGCATCGACCCCGAGCGGCTGAAGAAGTGCGATCTGCACATCCACGCCCCCGAGGGCGCTGTGCCCAAGGACGGCCCTTCTGCGGGTGTCACCCTGACCACAGCACTGGTGTCCTGCCTGTCCGGCGTACCGGTGCGCGGCGATGTGGCCATGACCGGCGAGATCACCCTGCACGGCAATGTACTGCCCATCGGCGGTCTGCGGGAAAAGAGCATGGCTGCCTACCGTGAGGGCATGAAGACCGTGCTCATCCCCAAGGATAACGAGCCGGATCTTTACGATGTGGATGAGGAGGTCAAGAAGAACCTGACCTTCCTGCCCATGCAGAACCTTTCGCAGGTACTGGCTGCCGCCCTGCTCAAGCCGAAGGCGGCAAAGAGCACCGCAGGCCGTCCCCGCACCAAAAAGTCCAAAGCAGGGGAAAGCCGCATCCCCGCCGCGCCTGAGAAGAACCAGCCGGGCGCTGTCTGCTGAAAAACAGAAAGGAACACGCCATGATCTTCAATAAAGCTGATTTTATTGCCAGCTATGGCATTTCCAGCCAGCTGCCCGAAAGTGACCGCCCGGAGCTGAGCTTTTCGGGGCGCTCCAACGTGGGCAAATCCAGCCTGATCAACAAGTTGTGCAGCCGCAAAAATCTGGCGCGCGTGTCCAGTACGCCGGGCAAAACGGCTACCATCAACTTCTATTCGGTGGACGACTGCTACTTTGTGGACCTGCCGGGCTACGGCTATGCCAAAGTGAGCAACGCCGACCGTGAGCGCTGGGATGACCTGATCAACAGCTACTTCGAGGCACCCCGCCACCACACCCTGCTGGTGCAGCTGCTGGACTGCCGCCACGCACCCAGCGCAGACGATTTGCAGATGTTGCGCTATCTGCACTACCACCGCATCCCCTATGTGGTGGCACTGACCAAGGCGGACAAGCTGAAAAAGAGCCAGCTTGCTAAAACGCATGAGGACTTTGAAAACATCTGCCGCCCCTACGGCTGCCAGAAAGTAGTGCTGACCAGCGGCGAAAACGGCTACGGCATCCCGGAGCTGCAGGCGGTGCTCAACGCCGCAGTGGCTGCGGAAAACGAAGAAGCGGAGTAACGCCATGGCTTACAACGAATTTGCCTATTTTTACGATGAATTCAACGGCGAAGCGGACTACGATGCCCTGTACAGCCAGATCCATGCAAAGCTGGAAGCCCACGGCATCCATGACGGCATTGTGGCCGACCTTGGCTGCGGCACCGGGGAGCTGACCCTGATGCTGACGCAGGCAGGCTACGATATGATCGGCATCGACCAGTCGGAAGAGATGCTCTGCGTGGTGCGGGATAAGGCCGAGCAGCTGGGACTTTCCGGTCGTTTGCTGCTGCTGAGGCAGGACCTGCTCAAGCTGGATCTTTACGGCACCATCCGGGCAGCGGTATCCACCTTTGATACCTTCAACCACATCCCGGATCTGGATACCGCCATTGCCAACGCAGGCTTTTTTATGGAAAAGGGCGGGGTGTTCCTGTTTGATATGAACACCCCCTATAAGCACCAGAAGGTTCTGGGCGATAATGAATTCACCTTTGAGGAAGAGGATGCCGCCTGCGTGTGGCGCAACCACTATAACGCCGCCGACCGCAAGGTGGAGATCACGGTGGACATTGATTATCACGAGACCGGCGAGCATTTCCACGAGGAATTCTGCGAGTATACCTATGATCTGGCTACCATCCGTGCGGTGCTGGAAAAGCACGGTTTTGCACTGGAAAGCGTCTGCGATGGCGAGACTTTCGGCCCGCTGACCGAGGAAAGCCAGCGCTACTTCTTCTGCGCAACAAAACAGTATACACAACTGGAGGAATAACCTATGGCAAACCTGATCCGCGGCCTGTCCGAGAACGGCGGTGTCGTGTTCTGCGGTGTGGATTCCACTGAAATTGTCCGTAAAGCAGAAAAGCTTCACACCACAAGCGCCACCTGCAGCGCAGCACTGGGCCGTCTGCTCACGGGTGCTACCCTGATGGGCTCTATGCTCAAGGATGACCGCGACCGCATCACCCTGCGTGTGGCGGGCGGCGGCCCTGCGGGCGTGCTCATTGCCTGCACTGACGGCACCGGCAACGTGAAGGGCTGCATTGACAATCCGCTGGTGGAGCTGCCCGCCAAAGCCAACGGCCACTTGGATGTGGGCACTGCCGTGGGCAAGGACGGCGTGCTGACCGTCATCCGGGACAACCGCCTGCAAAAGGAGCCCACGGTCGGGCAGGTGCCGCTGGTATCCGGCGAGATCGCTGAGGACCTGACCAGCTACTATGCGTACAGCGAGCAGGTGCCTACCGTGATGGCGCTGGGCGTGCTGGTGGACAAAGACTTGTCTATCCTCTGCGCCGGTGGCTTTATGGTGCAGCTGCTGCCCGGCGCTACTGATGCAGAGATCGACCAGCTGGAAAAGAACATCAACGCCATGCCCTCTGTCACCGAGCTGCTCCATGCCGGCAAAACCCCCAAGGATATGATGCAGCTGGCACTGGCCGGCTTTACCCCCAACGTGCTGGACGAGCGCACGGTGCAGTACCAGTGCGATTGCAGCGCCGAGCGCACCAAGGAGATGCTGCTCAGCCTTGGCCGTGCCGAACTTGTGCGGATGCGGGACGAGGATCCCAACTGTGAGGTGGTGTGCCACTTCTGCCACAGCAAGTATCAGTACGACCTGAACGCCCTGCTTGCCGAGTACGATGCACAGGCTGCTGAAGCCGAACATCCCGTGCAATAAAAAAATCCGCTTTCCAAAAGGCGGCTGCGCAGTTATGTGCAGCCGCCTTTTTTTGCTTCTGCGTTTCCGAATCGAGTTGCTTTTATAGCTGAAGTTTTCCCTCTCGCCCCCTCCCGTGAAAAGACAGGTCTGGAAGATCCGCAGATTTTCCAGACCTGTAAATAAACAATAATCTTTCCGCTGAACATGGTCAGAGCAAAGCGGAAATCGGCCGCCTTTTGTTATGTGCAGATATCTGCCGCCACAGTATACACGGCATTGTAATGCAGTGTATCCTCCTGCACGGTACATTCCTCCCGGCGGGCGAGGATGTCGGCATCCGGGAAAGCGTCGTGCAGCGCCCGCAGCCCTTGCAGCCGCGCCAGCGTAAGTGCCTGCGCCTCGGTACGGTACAGCGTTTTTTGCTGCTGCGCATAAAAGGTGGTCTCCTCCACCGCGCAGGGCAGGGGCAGACCGAAAACCTCTAATTGCAGATGCCGGGTGCGGCACAGCCCGTCCCCGTCGGGTGCGGAGGGCGAAAGTGCGGCAGAATGCCCCGCGAAAAATAGTCGGTAATTTGTTTTGCTTTCGCCGGTCAGCTGCGACATCGTCTCTGCCAGCGGAATGCTTTGATATGTCTCCCATTCCAGCTGCGCCACCACTGTGCCTGCCGCCGGGGCAAAGATAAGGCTGCCGTCCCGCTCGCTGCGTGCCGTGCCGATCAACCCCTGCCCGGCCTCTACGGTCTGCCCGGGCACTACCAGCATGGTTCCGCTGGCAAGATTTGTACGCAGCACCGTCCCCTTGCACTTTGCCCGCAGCCCGTGCAGGGTGCCTGCGGCGATCTCAGGCCGTGCACGGGCGGGGGCGGCCTCCACCACAAGCCGTCCTTTTTCAAAATTCAGACTTGCCCATGAGAACTCCCCGCTTTCCAGCAGGGCATATTCTCCGGTGCGCAGCAGCTCTTCGGTTACGACAGTGCCGGGCTGCAAACCGCAGCTGCGCAGCACCGCGCCCGCCCGCGCCCGCTGCCCGGTGGTCAGGCTGCCGTAGTCCACTGCCCATATAAACCCTTGCAGCCAGACCAGCACCAGCCCCCATGCTGCCAGCCCTACCCACAGCCCCTTGCGCTGCAGCAGCGGACGGAGCAAAAAATAGAGCCCTTTCCGTTTTTCCACCCGCAGCCGCACCCGCCTGTGCCGGGCAAGTGCGGCCAGCCGTCGGTACTGCCATGCTGCGCAATGGCCGTAAAAGCCGCCGGGCAGAGAAAAAATACCGTATAAATGCAATCCTTGTCCGGCGGCATCGGTCAAAAGTGCCTCGGGACTGCCGTTCCGGGCGGTAAAGCGCACCCCTGCCCAAAGGCTTGCAGCTTCCATGACGGCCTCCTATTCATCGGAAAAATCGGTGCGCAAAAACTGCCCCTGCACCGTCAGCCGTGCGGCGGTCAGGGTGCAGATGCGCAGTCCGCTGCCGTATACCGTGAACTGCCCCTTTGCAAGCCGCAGGCACAGCTTGTTTTCATCAAAAAACAACACCGTGCAAAAATGCTCTATCTCCATCCGGTCACCGCTCAGGTATACGGCAGGGCGGCTGTAAAACCCGGGCGGCGGCTGTCGGAACAGCCCGCGCAGCCAGTCGCCCGGGGTGCGCCGGTCGTGGTGTGCTCTGGCCATCGTTGTCCCTCCCGTCCCGCGCTTTGTACATTGCACAGCCCATGCTTCCATATATATGGAGGGGGAGGGCGTGCTTATGAGTAAAAGCTGCAAACCGCTGCATCCGGGGCTTTTTTTGCTGGGTGCAGCTACAGCGGCACTGGTGTTTGCCGTGCCGCAGACCTGTGCGGAAGCCTTGCGGCAGGGTCTTGCGCTCTGCGGCGGGCCGCTGCTGGTGTCACTGTTTCCATTTCTGGTGGTGTCGGCGCTCATCATGCGCAGCGGCGCAGGCGAGGTGCTGGGCGTGCTGCTCTGGCCGGTGGTGCGCTGCATCGGTCTGCACAGCCGCAGCGCAGGCAGTGTGCTGCTCATCGGCCTTGTGGGCGGCTTTGCCCCTGCCGCCACTGCCACTGCCGAGGCAGTCCGCAGCAGGGAGCTGACCCCGCAGGAGGCCTCGGCTTTGCTGCCCGCCTGCATCTGCTCCGGGCCGTCCTTTGTTATTCTGACGGTAGGGGAGCAGCTGCTGGGCAGCCGCACAGCGGGGGTGTGTCTGTTTGCCGCACAGGTGCTGGCAGGCTGGCTGACGGCTGCGCTGCTCTGCCGTGTTTGCGGCATACCGGAGCCTTTGCCCGCGCCGCCCGCTGCCGCGCAAAAAGCACCGCCGCCGACGCTCGACACCATCCTTGCGCAAGCAGCGGTGACCTACCTGAAATTGTGCGGCTTTGTGTTGTATTTCCGGCTGCTGGCGGCAGGCTGCGGGCTGCTGCTGCCCGCAGAGTTTGCACCCTTTCCCGCCATGCTGCTGGAAGTGTGCTCCGGCTGCGACTACGCCGCCCGCACCGGTCTGTGGGCAAGCGGGCTGTGCTGCGCCGCACTCAGCGTGCAGGGCGCTTCGGTGCTGCTGCAAGTGCGCACCCTCTGCCCGCCGGAGATCTCGTTCAAACCATTGCTGTGGGGCAGGGCGCTGCACCTGCCGCTTTCGCTGGCGCTGTTTTATCTGGGCTTGCCGCAAGATGCCGTGGAAAGCTTCAATACCCTGTGTGCCCGGGTAGTGCCCATGCAGCGGGTGCCGACAGACTGCGCTCTGCTGGTGTTCGCGGTGTGCTGCATCACGGCCTGCGAGGCCTGTCGCCTGACCGAAAAGAGGGCGCAAAATGCAGCTCCGGCAAACAAAAACCGCTCAGCGGCTTGCAAACCGCCGCAAAATGTGGTAACATAACTCTTGGTTATCATAATACCAAACGCAGCGACGGAGAGAGTAGGCGCTGTCTGCACGGCAAAGAGAGAAGCTTCACCGGCTGAAAGGGCTTCCATGTGCGGCAGGGGCTGAAGTTCGCTCCCGAGCGGTCTGCGCGAACGATGCGGACGCATCTATTAGCACAGGACGGTTGCGCCCCGTTACGGCGTTTGAGCGCCGTCTGCCTTTGTGCGGACGGAAACCGGGTGGTACCGCGGAGCAGAAATGGTCACAGCTTCGTCCCTTTTGCCTGAGCAGTCGGGCAGGGGACGGAGCTTTTTTGTTATACTCCGCTCCATGAACACAAAGAATAAAGGAGAGAAAATCCATGCAAGCAATGATCGATGAGCTGGCCAAGCAGGCCGCTGAAAGCCTTGGTCAGGTGTCCAGCAAGGAGACGCTGGCTTCCTTCTGGCAGGAATACCTCAGCAAAAACGGCAAGATCCCTGCCCTGATGAAGAATCTGCGCACCGTTGCGCCGGAAGAGCGCCCCGCCATGGGCAAGATCATCAACGAACTCAAGCAGAAGGTGCAGGCAGACTACGATGCTGCCGCCGAGACCGTGAAGCAGGCAGAACTTGCTGCCCGCAACGCCGCCGAGACGGTGGACATCACCCTGCCCGCCAAGACCCGCCCCATGGGCGGCCTGCACCCGCTGACCCTGATCACCAACCAGATCATCGACGTGTTCTCCGGCATGGGCTTTTCGGTGGGCACCTTCCCGGAGATCGAGGACGATGACCACAACTTTACCCGCCTGAACGTGCCCAAGGATCACCCGGCACGCGACATGCAGGACACCTTCTACCTGTCGGAGGAGTTCCTGCTGCGTACCCAGACTTCCGGCGGCCAGATCCGCACCATGGACGTTCAGAAGCCGCCCATCAAGATCCTGATGCCCGGCCGTGTGTTCCGCTCCGACTCGGACGCTACTCACAGCCCCATGTTCCACCAGATGGAAGGTCTGGTCGTGGATAAGGGCATCACGCTGGGCGACCTGCAGGGCGCGCTGAACACCTTCGTGCAGAAGCTGTTCGGTGCCGACACCCGCACCCGCCTGCGTCCCTCCTACTTCCCGTTCACTGAGCCCAGCGTGGAGGTGGACGTAAGCTGCTTCGAGTGCCACGGCAAGGGCTGCCCCCTGTGCAAGCACACCGGCTGGATCGAGGTTCTGGGCGGCGGTGTTGTCAACCGCAAGGTGCTGGAAAACTGCAACATCGATCCGGATGAGTACTCCGGCTTCGCCTTCGGCATCGGCATCGAGCGTATCGCCATGCTGAAGTACGGCATCAACAACATTGGTCTGATGTTCGAGAATAATCTGCAGTTCCTCAAGCAGTTCCACGAATAAGAGGGGAGAGAACAAACAATGAAAGTACCTTTCAGTTGGTTAAAAGAATTCGTTGATATCGATGTCACCGCACAGGAGTTGGAGGAGAAGCTGTTCTCCTGCGGCTTCGAGGTGGAAGAGCTCATCCCGCTGGATGCCGGCATCAGCAAGGTGGTCGTCGGCAAGATCGTGGAGATGGAAAAGCAGGAGGGCACCCACCTGACCAAGTGTGTGGTGG
>OIZF01002175.1_pt1 | contig 10036 bp, 8 predicted proteins | sample 1588471 | NCBI WGS metagenome assembly OIZF01 (sample SAMN03283279) | human gut metagenome | biome: human-associated habitat; material: feces | host: Homo sapiens | place: Peru | collected 2012
GCTGAACTTAGAGCTTTAGCAAAAGAAAAAAATATAACTGGAGCTTCTACAATGAAAAAAGCTGAATTATTAGATGCTTTAAAATAATCACAACTGTGATTATTTTTTTATAATTTGACAAAATAAAAAAATATGTTAAAATATCCTCTATTAAAAAGGGGAGTTTTTATGGATGATACAAAGTTACTTTTTAAATTAATGGAAGAAGGATATAGAGAGAGAAGAAAAAATAATAATTTATCTTTAGAAATGTTAAAAGGAATTATTGAGTCTTATTACTATTATGTTGAAAAACCAGTATTTCGTAATTTAGTAGAAGATTATAAATTAAAATATATTTATAATGAGGCTAGAGTAGAAACAAATATTTCAAAAGAAGAACAACTTGGATTAGGAGTTGTGTATGATTATATTTGTGATTTTGATTATGAAAAAGATTATTTTAACATTTTTGTAACATCGTTATTACTACATCAAAAATTATATTCAAAATGTCCTAATAAAGAATACGGAGGCAAATTAAGAGATAGTTCTGTTTATTTATATGACAGTAATATTGAAATTGTAGAAGCAATAGAGGCTCAAAGAATATTTAATAATTTTATTACTAAATCTGATTTAATTTTTAATCCTTTAAAAGAAAATGATATTTTTGGGTATATCAATTCATGTATTGAGTTAGATGCTTATTTAATTAAACTTCAACCATTTATGGATGGAAACAAAAGAACATTTCGTGCACTTTTAAATTTATTATTGAAAAGAATCGAAATTCCTCCCATTTATGTAGAAACTCATGAAAGAAATACATATAAGGATTATTTACTCAATGCTATGAAATCTAAAAACTATTCAGGTTTAATATATTTTTATTACTTAAAAATATGTGATGCTATTATGGAGTTAAATTTAGATTTAACAATTTTGTCACAACAAAAAATAAAAGAAAAAATGAGATAGTATAGAGAACAAGACTATCAATTTATGGAAATAGATATTTTAGAATTTATAAAAAATTGGGAAGATTTTATAAGTCCATCCATTTGCGAAAAATCTTTTTTTAAGCAAATGGATGATTACACAAAAAAACTTTCTTTAGAAGAACAAAAACAATATAAAGAAAAAAGAAATCTTATTAAAATCCACAAAAATTACTATGCACAGGTTGTATATCAGTATTTACAAGGAGATAAGGAAGATTTTAGTCCTTTTCGTTATTTAAATAAAGATTATTTACAAGTGTCACTAACAAAGTATTCCAAAATATTTCCAAAAAATAAAGAAAGAATTCAATATGTGCGACAACATATCTATCAAAATAATGAACTTAGTTTTTTAGAGGAATTACAATTATGTTTTAATAATAGCAACGCTAGATATATAAAAGTTTTGGTTCCACTATTGTGTTGCAATAAGGAAGATGCTATTCAAATATTACGAGGATATCGATTTTCAAAAAATATTTTTGATACTTATTTAAAATGTTTTCAAACCAGATTTCCAAATCATCCACAAATTGTAGAATATTTAGAAAGTCTTTATGAAGAATATTCTAAAACTGTTACCTCATTTCAAAAAAGAACACAGAATTTTAAAAATTGTTATGATGAAATTTTTCAAAAGATTTATGATAGTGGAATCAGCATAGAAGAATATTGTTTTTTCTATGGAGGTTCTATTAATAAAATTAGTAGAATAATAAAATTTCGCAAAAATAGTCAAGAAGGTATTGAAATTCTATCTAGAGATACTAAGTTTTTTTTGAAAAATGTAAAAGAGGTTGTAAGTCAAATTATTTTGGATGACATTGATTATTTAGATTATTATAAAATAACAAAATTGGATTTTAATAGTTTATTAACAACTGTAAGAACATTGAAATTAGATAAAGAAAATTATAAAAAGGTATTTCAATTTATAAATAAAGGCAAAATGATTGAAAGTTATAATTCAATAAATGAATCCGCTCAACTTGAAAAGTTGACAACTTTTGGTGATCGAGAAATTACAAGGGAAGAAAAAATAAAAATATTCAGTTTTTTGAAAGAAAATGGAATTCCATTATGTTATTACAATTTCGCATTAACAAAATATGTAAAAGGAGAACTAAATTTTGGAAAACAGTTAGAAAAAAAGGCAAATCTTTGATATTTTCCTTTTTTTTTGTTATAATGAGTCAAGGTGATTGTATGGCAAAATATGATGAAAGTTCTATTAAAATACTTGAAGGATTAGAAGCAGTAAGAAAAAGACCAGGTATGTATATTGGTTCTACTGATAAAAGAGGCCTTCATCATTTAGTTTGGGAAATCGTTGATAATGGAGTAGATGAAGTCATTAATGGATTCGGTAAAAAAATAAAGATATCTATTAATCCCGATGATAGTATTACAGTAGAAGATGAAGGAAGAGGAGTTCCAGTTGGAATGCATTCTAGCGGAATGTCCACTCCAGAAGTTATTTATACAGTATTACATGCTGGAGGAAAATTTGAAGCCGGCGGTTATAAAGTATCTGGAGGATTACATGGTGTTGGTGCATCCGTTGTAAATGCCCTAAGTGAGTGGATGGAAGTTTATATCAAAAGAGATGGATATGAGTATTACATTCGTTTTGAAAATGGTGGCCATACAAGTATTCCTTTAAAAAAATTAGAAAAAACTTCTAAAACAGGTACGAAGGTTACATTTAAACCAGATACTACAATATTTTCTACTACGCAATTTTCATTTTCTACAATCTGTGAAAGAATGCAAGAATGTGCTTTTTTATTAAAAGGCCTAAGTATAGAAGTAAACGATCTAAGAAATGACCGAAAAGAAATTTATCATTATGAACATGGTCTAAAGGCATTTGTTGAATATTTAAATGAAGAAAAAACTCCTTTACACGATGTTACTGTTTTTGAAGGAGAAAAAGATAAAGTTCAGGTAGAAGTAGCATTTCAATATACAGATAGTTATAATGAATCTATTACATCATTTGTCAACAATGTCAAAACAAATGATGGAGGAACTCACGAGGTAGGTTTTAAAACGGCTTTAACGAGAGTATTTAATGATTATGCTAGAAACAATGGATATTTAAAAGCTAAAGATAAAAACTTAGAAGGACCAGATACCAGAGAAGGAATCACAGCTATTATTAGCTTGCAAATACCAGAAAACTTGCTACAATTTGAAGGACAAACAAAAGGAAAATTAGGAACTCCAGTTGCTCGTACAATTGTAGAAAGCATTGTATCAGAAAAATTGCAGTATTTCTTAGAAGAAAATAAAGAAATCGCAACCAATATTTTAAATAAAATGGTTCGTAGTAAAGTAGCTCGTGAAGCTGCTAGAAAAGCTAGAGATGAAGCTCGTAACGGAAAAGGAAAAGGAAAAAAAGAACAATCTATTAGTGGTAAATTAGCTCCTGCTCAAAGTAAAGATGCCACTAAAAATGAACTATTTTTAGTAGAAGGGGATTCTGCCGGAGGATCTGCCAAAAGTGGACGAGATAAAAAATATCAAGCAATTCTTCCTCTTAGAGGAAAAGTATTAAATACGGAAAAAACAAAAATGGAAGAAATATTCAAAAATGAAGAAATTAATACAATGATTCATACCATTGGAGCAGGAGTTGGAAGCGACTTCGATATTAAAGATTGTAACTATGATAAAGTAATCATTATGACCGATGCGGATGATGATGGAGCTCACATTCAGATACTTTTAATCACATTCTTTTATCGATACATGCGACCTTTAATAGAAAATGGAAGGCTTTATATTGCAATGCCACCTTTGTATCAAATCAAATGTGGAAAAGAAGCTTATTATGCATGGACTGAAGAAGATCGAAAAGAAATATTAGAAAAATTTAAAGGAAAATCTTCAGATACACAACGTTATAAAGGACTTGGTGAAATGGATGCTATTCAACTTAGAGAAACAACCATGGATCCAGAAAAAAGAAGTTTAATTAAAGTAAATATTATCGATGCAGCCATGGCAGAAAAGAGAGTTTCTGTATTAATGGGAGATAAAGTAGAACCTAGAAAAGAATGGATTGAAGAAAATGTCGATTTCACTTTAGAAGATAATTACGTAAAGTAGGTGAGTAAATGAATACGATTTTAAGCAAAATACATGATTATGCATTAGAAGAAATTATGGGAGAGAGATTTGCCAGATATTCTAAATCTATTATTCAAGATAGAGCTCTTCCAGATATTCGTGATGGACTAAAACCAGTTCAAAGAAGAATTTTGTATGCAATGTATCGTGATCGAAATACTTTTGACAAACCCCATAAAAAATCAGCTACAGCAGTTGGTAATATTATGGGAAAGTATCATCCCCATGGAGATTCTTCTATTTATGAAGCAATGGTTCGTATGAGTCAATGGTGGAAGCAAAATACTCCTTATATTGATATGCATGGAAATAATGGTTCTTTAGATGGTGATGGGGCAGCTGCTATGCGTTATACAGAATCAAGACTATCTAAAATTAGTGCTGAACTTTTAAAAGATATTGATAAAGATACAGTTGATATGATTTGGAACTTTGATGATACTTTAAAAGAACCTGTGGTATTACCCGCTAAGTTTCCTAACTTATTAGTCAATGGTGCGAATGGTATTAGTGCAGGATATGCAACTAATATTCCACCTCATAATTTAGGAGAAGTTATTGATGCTACCATAAAAAGAATTGATAGCCCTAATTGTAAATTAGATACAATTTTAGAAATTGTAAAAGGCCCAGATTTTCCAACTGGAGCTATTGTAGAAGGAAAAAAAGGAATTATAGAAGCTTTTACAAATGGACGAGGAAAAGTCATGGTAAAAGCAAAAACAGAATTTGTAAAAGAAAAAGGAAAAAATGAAATCTTAGTTACAGAAATACCATTTGATGTCAATAAAGCCGCTTTAGTAAAAAAAATAGACGAAATTCGAATTGATAAAAAAATTGATGGAATTGTTGAAGTATTAGATGAATCCAATTTTGAAGAACCAATGCGTATTTCTATTCGTTTAAAAAAAGATGCTGATCAAGAATTAATTTTAAATTATTTATTCAAGAATACAGATTTACAAATTTCTTATAACTACAATATGGTTGCTATTATAAATGGTAGACCAATGACTGTAGGAATTTTACAAGTATTAGACGCTTATATTGCTCATCAAAAAGAAATAATTACTAGAAGAAGTAAGTTTGATTTAGATGTTTATCAAAAAAGAATGCATATTATTGAAGGATTAATTAAAGCAATTTCAATTTTAGATGAAGTAATTGCTACTATTCGTGCTAGTAAAAATAAAAGTGATTCAAAAGTAAAATTAATAGAAAAGTTTGGATTTACAGAAGAACAAGCAGAGGAAATTGTAACATTGAGATTATATCGCTTGAGTAATACGGATATTCAAGAATTAAAAGATGAATACGAAAAATTAGGGGCTTTAATTAAAGGCTTAGAATTAATTTTAAATGATGAATCAAAAATGAAATCATTAATGAAACATGAATTAAAGAAAGTAAAAGAAGAATATGCAACTCCTAGAAAAAGTGAAATTAGAGACGAAATTGTAGAAGTAAAAATTGATACAACAAAGATGATTCCAAAAGAAGACGTGATTGTTGTTGTAACAAATGAAGGCTATGTAAAAAGAGTTTCTGTTAGAAGCCATGAAGCAAGTGATACTGAAACTGGCTTAAAAGATGGAGATTATGTTACTTTTAAAGCTAAAATGAATACAATGGATGTATTACTGTTATTTACCGATTTAGGAAATTATTTATATATTCCAGTATATGAAATTCCAGATTTGAAATGGAAAGATTTAGGAAAGCATGTTAGCAATTTGATTTCTATTAAAGCAAATGAAAACATTATAAAAAGTGTTCCAGTATATGATTTTAATGATGATATCTATATTACATCATTTACTAAAAATGGTATGGTAAAAAGAACAAAATTAAGTGAATTTAAGGCAATGCGTTATTCTAAACCAATTTGTTCCATGAAATTAAAAGAGGATGACTCTGTAGTGGATGTAACAGATTGTTTTGGTAGTAAAGTTCTTGTTGTAACGAATTTAGGATATGCTCTTAATTTTGGAATTCATGAAATTCCTGTAACAGGACTTAAAGCAAGTGGAGTAAAATCAATTAGTTTAAAAGATGATTTTGTTGTAAATGGTATGATTTACAGTGATGATATGGAATATTTAACGGTAATTACGGATAAGTCAACAGGAAAACGTATTAAATTATCTGAATTTGAATTAATGAATCGAGCACGACGTGGGGTTCGTATTATTCGTGATATTAAAACCAATCCTTATCATATTAATGCATCATTTATCATATCTTATAAGGAATCTATTCTTCTTAAAACAGGAAAAGATTTGTTAGAATATAAACTTACAGAGTTACCAATTTCTGATTGCCATTCGGCAGGTTCTACCATGATTAAAGATCCTATTTTAAATGTTTCAATTATTCCTAGTTTGGAATCTAAAGAAAATGTGAAAAAAATAGAAAAAGAAAATATTAATTTAAATACTATTGATGAAAAAATGATGACAATAGATGATTTTCTAAAAGATTTATAAGAGTTGTTGTAAATTACTATTAAATTTAGTAAAATGAATAAAGGAGCGTGAAAAAATGTTAATAGATATATTACAAATATTAGGTGGATTTATTGTTGGCGCAATTGTTGGATTCTTTGTTGCTAGAAAATATATGCAAAAATATTTAAAGAAAAACCCACCAATTAATGAACAAATGATTAAGACAATGATGAGTGGAATGGGTAGAACACCTAGTCAAAAACAAGTAAATCAAATGATGAGACAAATGAGTAAATATATGGATTAAAAAAAACACATCGATTAGTGATGTGCTTTTTTTGTACTAATTGCAAATAAGTAGCTTATTATTAAAAGAAAATATTGATTGATAAAATCTGATATAAAATCCAGAATAAAAATTTCTTTTGTGTTAAGAAGAAAGAAAATGGCTTGTATTATCCAAAGAATAATACTAATTGTGAGTGTTGTAACACTAATTATTTTAAATTTGTTTTTATTTGTTAGAAGATAAAAGTAAGAAGCCCATAGTATGATAATGGAAGTTAAATTGTATATAATGTTATAGCCTCCATAGATGTAAGCTTGTTTTGAAATTATTTCTGATGAGCTAGATATCTCTATTAAATTAGAAATAGAAAAACAAATTTTATATAGATTTATAAGGCTAAATATAGTTAAAATAATTAAAGGTATAATATAGATAGTTTCCTTTTTCTTTAAATCTTTTTTCATAAAACCTTCCTCTCTAGTAGAGATTATAAATATTTTAAAGAGTAAATTCGTATACAGAAGCCTTTTTTTACGAAATGATACCTTTAGGTTACAAAAATAATGAATTTGTAAAGAATAGACTACGAATTTTAAAAAATGTCCATTTGTAATTTTTTTTTAAATAGTATAATGTGAAAACGGAATATTTAACTGTTGAGTGTTTGCTTCACTTCATAAGAAAGGAGGCAAATGATATGTCTAAGAAAGATTTATTAATCCTCTCTCTTATTCTTATTATCTTTTTATTAATAGGTCTACTTTTTAAGTAATCACATAATAAAAAGCACTCAATCTTGCTAGACTGGGTGCTTTACAACAAAAACACAAGTAAACACTCAACATGCGAAAGTTAAGTATTCCTTTTTATATAGTCAAATTGCTTTGACAAGTACATCTTATCAAAATAAATTTTAAAATTCAAGTGATTAAAAGTATTTTTTTTACATAATTTTAAGTAGGATGTGATTTGATGTTTCAAAAAATAATAAAATTTCTATTTAAGGATTTTTATTTTTTTACTGCTGCTTATTCTAATAATGTATTTCCAGATCCTTTGAGTAAAGAGGAAGAAGAAGAATGCGTTAGGAAATGTAAATTAGGGGATGAAATGGCTAGAAATCAATTAATAGAACATAATTTAAGATTAGTGGCTCATATTGTAAAAAAGTATGAGTATCATAAAGAAGATGCAGATGATTTAATTAGTATAGGGACAATAGGATTAATCAAGGGAGTAGATAGCTATTCTTTTAAACACGGTACTCGATTAACTACTTATTGTGCTAGATGTATTGAAAATGAAATATTAATGTATTTCAGAAGTAATAAAAAAAATAGTAAAAATATCAGTCTAAATGAACCAGTAGGATTTGATAAAGATGGAAATGAAATAACATTTTTGGATATTTTAAAAACTCCAAAACCAGATTTTGCTTTAGATATTCATAATCAAGATAATTTAGAAAGTTTAAAAGATTACTTTAAAGTTTTAACAAAAAGGGAACAAGAAATTATTGTAAAAAGGTATGGATTGGATGGAGAGGATGAAGTTACTCAAAAAGATATTGCTAAAAAGTTGGGTATTTCTAGGAGTTATGTATCTAGAATAGAAAAAAGAGCTTTAACAAAATTGTTAAGAGAGTATATTAAAAATAAAAAATCAGATTAATGAAGAAGACTTTTTTAAGTCTTTTTTTATGATTAAATTTTATAATACTTTATAGTAAATAATATTTTATAAATTTCTAAAACTTGTCGAATTTTGATAGTTTTGGAAATATTTTTCCAAAACTTTACTTTTTAAAAATACTTTATTTTAACAAATTAATATAGCTTTTTTAATGACTTTTTACCAGAAATTTGTTACAATATCAAATCAAAGGAATGATACTATGGAAATAATAGAGTATGATCAAATTCAAAAAAAAGGAAGATTAATAGGAATAGGGACTACTGCTAAATGTTATAAATGTGGAGATAAGGTGATAAAACTTTTTTTTGATTATTTCTGTGAAAATTTTAAATTAGAAGATAAAAGCGTTTTTGAATTTTATTCCTTATTATGTAGTATGCATATCGATTCTTTTATTACTCCTGAGAAAATCATTGTGCAAGATTCTAAAATCATAGGTTACATTTATTCTTTTATTGAAGGAAAAACATTAAGAAAATTAAGAAATATATTCACTATTGAAGATGTTTTAAAGCGATATGATAAAATTGTAAGTGATAATGAAAATTTATCAAAATACAAGTTTAATTTAATAGACATTCATGATAAAAATATTATTGTAAATGATCGATTTAATATTATAGATTTAGATAGAGGTTTTATAGATGTTCTTTCTGTAGAAAAATTAAAAGAAATTAATTTACAAAAAATTAATCAATCTATTATTGATTCTTTGTTTAAAGTAAGATATATAGATGAACTTATTTTTTTTAGTGATAAAATGAATGAATTATATTATGATTTAAAAAATCCAGATAATATGTTAGTTTTATTAGAAGAATTTTTAAAAAATGATGATAAAACAATAAAATTTAAAACTCTCAGAAAAAAAGTGAATTATGAGAAAAGATATAATGAATATAAAAATTTGGATTGACTCCAAATTTTTTCACAAAATTTACACATATTTTTCCAAAAGGTATAAATTAGTTGCTTTTATCGACAAAATTTGATATATTAGTTTTGGAAAAGAACTAAGAAGGAGAATACTGTAATTTGTTTACAACAACTTGTAATATTCCTCCGTTTGTCCAAAAAACAAACGGGGGGGGGTTAAAATACCTCTCTTTTTGTTAGTAAGATTGGAGAATTTTATGAACAATGTAGATATTGAGTTAGAACTTGAACAGAAAAAAGAAATAACAGAATCAAAGATTTACCGTATTCCAAAAAGAGTAATGGATATTTTTGGTGGAATAGTTGGCAGTTTGTTAACTTTACCAATTATATTTTTTGTTAAAATAGCTTATTTAGTTGATGGTGATTTCGCCCCAATTATGTTTAAACAAGAGCGAATTGGTAAAAATGGAAAAAGAATTGATATATATAAATTCAGAACAATGATTCCGAATGCAGATGAAGCTTTATTTAAACTGTTAAAAGAAGATGAAGAAGCTGCTAGAGAATATAAAAGATATAAAAAATTAAAAAAGGATCCTAGAATTACA
>OIZF01002176.1_pt1 | contig 10033 bp, 9 predicted proteins | sample 1588471 | NCBI WGS metagenome assembly OIZF01 (sample SAMN03283279) | human gut metagenome | biome: human-associated habitat; material: feces | host: Homo sapiens | place: Peru | collected 2012
GGAAACTTGCGGATAAGAGAAAAGATCTTTCTACTGTACAGGGACAATTATTCCAGATGTTGAACCGATTGGAACAGATCCGAAGACAGGAAAATGTCTTTTCCCAGGAAGCAGAAGTATATACTTATGATGTTCATAATGACAGTATTTTAGGAATCCTCAGAGAGTATAAGGGAGAACGATTTATTGCACTGTTTAATTTCAGCGAAAGTGAACAGACTGCGTGGATGCAGGAAGAAGGCATTTTCAGAAATCTGGTGAATGGTGAAATTGTAGAAGTGAAAGATCCAGTTTTGAAAGGCTATGAATTTGTTTGGATGAAATGTAATCCTGTTCGTTGCAAGCGATGAATCAAAGGCAATTACAGGACAGGCAATCGTAACAGATTTCGGAGCTATGTTGTAAGGAAAATAAGATAGCAACTATTTAAAAAGGACAGAAAGGTTAACAAAGCGAAACCTTTCTGTCCTTTTTTGTATATAAATAAAAAAGAATGTTGCAAAATGAAACATAAAAGCGTATACTAAAAGAAAAAAAGCGGTGATTCTATGAAAACAAAATTTAGTGAGTATTTGACGAAATTACGTAAATCCCGGGGCTACACTCAGGCACAGACGGCAGAAAAACTGGGGATTTCCAGAACGACATATACCAATTATGAGAATGGAAACCGGACACCGGATTTTGAAGTACTGGAACGAATAAGTGAGGTGTTAGTCTGTTCCTTAGATGAATTATTTGGAAGAAAACCAACTTATGTTGCAAGTTGTGACATGCTAAAGGAAGACAGCTTTCTGTACAATGTGGCAGATATACAAGAGGAAAAACCTAAACTTGCAATAGGAGTACAGGACTTTCGTGATTTGCGTGAAAAACAGGCATATTATGTGGATAAAACACAGTTTATTGAACAGTTTTTAGAATCCTGGTATCAGATTACATTAATTACAAGACCGAGAAGATTCGGTAAGACACTTAATATGTCAATGCTGGCAGAATTTCTTGACTGTACAAAAGATTCTGCTGATTTATTTTATGGAACAAAGATTACAAAATCTGACCACTACAAGGAGCTGAATCGATATCCTGTTGTATTTTTGTCGTTCCTTAACGTGAAAGCAGGGGATGCAGAGTCTTTGTGTTATGCATTGCAAGATACTGTGCGTGCGGAGTATGAGCGTTTTTATCAGATGGTTAATGATGGAAGATTGTCAGAATTCCAGGTAAAAACATTTAATATGATTTATAACAGTTTATGTCAGGAAAGCATTGGAAAAGAAATAGAAAATCATCTGATTCGTTCAATCGTTGTTCTTTGTCAGGTACTGAGTACGTATTATGGGGAAAAAGTATTTTTGCTGTTAGATGAATATGATACTCCGTTTATGTCTGCAAATTCCGAAGGATATTATGACGAAGTAAGAGCTATGTTGAATCGTTTTCTGGCAACATCCCTGAAAGGAAACGATTATCTTCAAAAGGCAATTCTGACAGGGATTCAGAGAATTGCAAAGGAAAATATATTTTCGGGGCTTAATAATTTAGTTGTCTGCACAGTGCAGGACGAAGATTATGATGACTGTTTTGGTTTTACAGAGCAAGAAGTAAAAGAGTTGCTTGCTTATTGTAAAGCAGAATTTTCAGATGAGCTGAAAAAGATGTACGATGGATATCATTTTGGCAGTACGGATGTATATAATCCATGGTCAATATCGTGTTATGCGGCGAGAAGAAGGATGGATTCTTATTGGGTTAATACAAGCGAAAACAGTATTTTACGTAATGCACTTGAAGTACAGGGAAGGTCGTTTGAGAAAGAATATGAGACCTTGATCACAGAAGGCGAAGTAGAAGTGACAGTAGATTTTTCGATGGCTTATTATGAAAAAATGGACGAAGCAAATCTATGGGGACTTCTTGTAAATGCCGGGATTATAACAATTACAAAAGAAATCGAAGAGGATTATTACAGACTCCGGGTTCCTAATCTGGAAGTGTGGAAAGTGTTCAAAGAATTAACAGCATGTCATCTGCAAATCGATGAGAGAAAGATGGAAAAGATGTTAAATGCTCTTAAAAGAAAGGATATGGAACGGTTTGCGGAAGAGTATCAGAGAGTTCTTTTGGAATTGCCATCTTATCATGATCTGAAAGATGAGAATAGTTACCATATGATGACACTTGGGATGTGCGCATTTCTTAGAAAAGATTATGATATTAAAAGCAATCGGGAAACCGGGGAAGGCAGAAGTGATATCTGTCTTTATGCAAAACGTGACAGATATCCAAATCTAATTTTGGAATTTAAGTATACCAAAGATGAAAAAGACAATTTAGAAAAGCTTGCAGAAAGGGCATTGGAACAGATCAAAGAAAAACAATATGATGCAGAGATGACCGGAGAAGTGTGTTATATTGGACTGGCACATTGTGGGAAAAAATCTTGTATCAGATGGGGAGAAAACGGTTGACATCTCCCAGGCAAGCTTTTATACTAAGCATGTGAAGAAAACACGGGGAGCTTGTGTACCAGGCTGAGAGGAAGTTGAGAACTTCGACCCATAACCTGATTTGGATAATGCCAACGTAGGAATGTATAAAGCAGTACTTTAGAGAGATACATTTGTTGGTATCTCTCTTTCTTTATAATCAGGCAAAATTGACAATTAAAGATTGGATAAGTTGAGATTGAACAAGAGTTCATGAAGGGGTGCACCACCACGGGTACATTTTTTTCATGAACTCTTTTTTTGTTTTTTTGATTATCCGGAAAGGAGCAGTAGTTATGATTACAGTAAATGGAAAGCAGATTCAGCTGACATCTGAAATGAGTGTTGCAGATTATCTAGAACAGAATAATTATCAGATAAAAAGGATTGCGGTGGAATTAAATGAAGAGATTCTGCCCAAATATAGTTACTCAGATACAATGCTCAAAGACGGCGACCGTCTGGAGGTTGTGACATTTGTAGGAGGGGGCTGATATCAGATGACATCAGGAAAAATATTAAGTAAAGAAGAAATTGAAGCGGCACTGAATGAACGACATTCACTGGAAAAACAGAAGCTTTTGTCAGCAGGTCAGGTGACGATTGCCGGACTTGGTGGACTAGGTTCTAATGTAGCGTATTCACTTGCACGAATTGGAGTAGGGCATTTACATTTGATAGATTTTGACGTCGTGGATATTACAAATTTAAACCGACAGCAGTATTTCATGGAACATATCGGAATGTATAAGACGGATGCATTAAAGTCATTGCTTTTGAAAATAAATCCTTATCTGGATATTCGAACAGATTGTGTGAAGGTGACGGAAGCGAATCTGAAAGAGCTGTTTGAGGATGCGCAGATTGTCTGCGAGGCATTTGATAATCCGGAAGCAAAGGCGATGCTTGTAAATGGAATTTTGGAATATTTTCCAGAAAAGAAGCTTGTGTCAGCAACAGGAATGGCTGGTTATGAGAGTAGCAATACGATAAACACGAAGAGAATGATGAAAAATTTTTATTTGTGTGGAGACCGTGTGAGCGAGGTAACACCGGGACATGGCTTGATGGCTCCAAGAGTTGCAATCTGTGCGGCACATGAAGCGAATATGATTACGCGTTTAATCTTAGGAGAAGACGAAGCGTAAAATCTTAATAAGATAAAGAAAGAAGGACTTAAATCATGAATCAGAAGGATACATTTACACTTGGCGGAAAAGAATTTAATTCACGTTTTATTTTAGGATCAGGGAAGTTTTCACTGGATCTTGTGAAAGCATGTGTGGAAAAAGCGGGGGCTGAGATTATCACGCTTGCCCTCCGTCGTGCTAATGAAGGTGGGCTTGCAAATATTCTGGATTATATTCCGGAAAATGTAACACTTCTTCCGAATACTTCCGGAGCAAGAAATGCAGAAGAGGCAGTTCGTATTGCAAGACTTTCCAGAGAAGTCGGATGTGGTAATTTTGTAAAAATTGAGGTTGTAAGAGATTCAAAATATCTTCTTCCGGATAATTACGAGACAATCAAAGCAACAGAAATCCTGGCAAAGGAGGGCTTTGTAGTTATGCCATATATGTATCCTGATTTAAATGCAGCAAGAGATCTGGTCAATGCGGGAGCAGCGTGTATTATGCCTTTGGGAGCACCGATCGGTTCCAATAAAGGACTTTGTACAAAAGATTTTATCCAGATTTTAATTGATGAGATTGACCTGCCAATTATTGTTGATGCAGGAATCGGACGTCCATCTCAGGCTTGCGAGGCAATGGAAATGGGAGCAGCTGCAGTTATGGCAAACACAGCAATTGCGACAGCAGGAAATGTTGCAGAGATGGCAGAGGCATTTAAGAAAGCAATTGAGGCCGGAAGAAGTGCGTACCTTGCCGGACTTGGAAGAACACTGGAACGAGGTGCAAGTGCATCTTCACCACTGACAGGATTTTTGGAAGACTAGGAGGGTGTGAAGATGGAAAAAACACATATTAATGAAAGTATTTTAAGCGAAGAGATTCTGGAAGATCAGAAGAAAAACAGAATTGATCATATGACATATCTTCCGGGAATGGAAGACATTGGTTCGGAAATTATGGATCAGGTAATAAGTGCAATGGAGAAATATGATTACAGTAAATATACAGCGGCAGATGTAAAAAATGCGATTGCACATTCAAAGCGTACACCGGAAGATTTCAAAGCACTTTTGTCTCCGGCAGCATTACCATTTCTGGAAGAAATCGCACAGGCCGCACAGTTGGAAACAAGAAAACATTTTGGAAATAGTGTTTATATGTTTACTCCGATTTATATTGCAAATTATTGTGAGAATTATTGTATTTATTGTGGATTCAACTGTCACAACAAAATTAACCGTGCACAATTAAATGCACAGGAGATTGAAAAAGAAATGGCGGCGATTGCAGAAACTGGATTGCAGGAGATTTTAATCCTTACAGGAGAGAGCCGTAGCAAATCTACAGTAGAATATATAGGTGAAGCCTGTAAGATTGCAAGAAAATATTTTAAAGTAATCGGTCTGGAAATCTATCCGGTCAATTCGGATGAGTATGCATATTTGCATGAATGTGGTGCAGATTATGTTACAGTATTCCAGGAAACTTACAATTCGGATAAATATGAGACACTGCATCTTGCAGGGCATAAAAGAATCTTCCCATATCGTGTCAATGCACAGGAGAGAGCTTTAAAAGGAGGTATGCGAGGTGTCGGGTTCGGAGCACTTCTTGGGTTGGATGATTTCAGAAAAGATGCATTTGCAACAGGATATCATGCATATCTTTTACAACGAAAATATCCTCATGCAGAGATTGCATTTTCATGCCCGAGACTTCGTCCGATTATTAATAATGACCGAATCAATCCGATGGATGTCCATGAGCCGCAGCTTTTACAGGTAGTTTGTGCATATCGTCTGTTCATGCCATTTGCCAGTATTACAGTTTCAACGAGAGAATGTGCACGTGTCAGAGATAATCTGGTAAGTATTTCCGCAACAAAAATTTCTGCGGGAGTAAGTACAGGAATTGGAAGTCATGTGGACGATATTGAAGATAAGGGTGACGACCAGTTTGAAATTTCGGACGGACGTTCGGTAGATGAGGTTTATCAGGCATTGTTAGACCGCCATTTACAGCCGGTTATGAGTGATTACATTTACGTGTAAATCAGACTTCATTTGAGTCGAGGAAAGATTTTGTAAATAAAAACAAAGGAGACGAAAAATGAATTGTGATTTGGCAGGGCAGGATTTTAAAATCATAGCAGTTAGTAATCGTAAATTGTGTGAAAGACCATTTACAGAGCAGATAGAACGTGTATGTCAGATAAAGCCGGAAGCAATTATCCTGCGCGAAAAAGATTTGTCAGAAGAGGAATATAAAATTTTGGCTGAAAGGATAATGGAAATCTGCAAACGGTATCAGGTTAGATGTATTTTACATACTTTCTGGAAAACAGCAGCGTATCTTGGATGTACTTCGATACATCTTCCAATGGCAGAATTAAGAAAACTTCCGGAAGAAGAAAAAAAACAGTTTAAAGAAATAGGTACTTCTGTGCATTCTGTGGAAGAGGCAGAAGAAGCAGTCAATCTTGGAGCAACATATTTGACAGCAGGGCATATTTATGCGACAAACTGTAAGAAAGGCGTTCCACCAAGAGGTCTTGGATTTCTAAAAGAGGTCTGCAGCAGGGTGAAGCTTCCTGTATATGCAATCGGAGGAATACGATTTGATCAAGAACAGTGGGAAGAACTGAAACAGGCAGGTGCCAAAGGTGGATGCATCATGTCTGGGATGATGAACCTTTAGATGAACCTTTAGGGACGGGGGTTCCGGCTTTTTTAAAGCCGGAAACCCCCGTTTTTGCATAAAGTGTAAAAGAAAAATCAAAAGTCATAGAATAACTTGCTTGAAAAGACTGGACTTACAAAGAAATAAAATGTACACTGAAAAGAAGCTCAAAAAGATGAAGCTATTAATTAGGAGGAAATAGAATGAAGAAATGGCTGGCAATCGGAGCCCTTATACTGGTTACGGTCATATGGGGCGGAGGCTTTGTGGCAAGTGATATGGCATTGGAAAGTATGAAGCCTTTTCAAATCATGATGGTAAGATTTTTGCTCGCATCTGTACTTATGGGAGTGATTAGCAGGGCGCAGCGAAAAGGTGAAGAAAAATTGAAAGACCGTGCAGGAACCATAAAAGCAGGAGTTTTGATGGGAGTAACTCTTTTTATGGGATTTGCTTTTCAGATTATAGGATTACAGTATACAACACCTTCAAAAAACGCATTTCTTACAGCACTTAATGTAGTTATTGTGCCGTTTATAGCATTTGTTATTTTAAAGAAAAAAATCGGTGCGAATGGAATTATTGGAGCAGTCATGTCTGTTCTCGGAGTGGGCTTGCTTTCTTTGAATGGAAATTTTACAGTAAGTCTGGGAGATGGTTTAACACTACTTTGCGCCGTTGGATTTGCATTTCAAATATTTTTTACTTCAGAATTTGTAAAAAAATATCCGGCATCTGTGCTTAATATGGTTCAGATGTTTACAGCATTTGTATTATCAGCAATTAGTCTTGTGATTTTTTGGGAAAATGATTTTCAGGTTACAACACAAGGCTGGTTAAGTGTGTTATATTTGGGAGTAGTAAGTACGACAATCTGTTACTTGCTTCAGACTGCCTGTCAGAAATATATAGATGAGACGAAGGCAGCAATCATCCTTTCTATGGAATCTGTGTTTGGAACAATCTTTTCAATCATGATTCTTCATGAGGTGGTTACAGTTCGTATGGTAATCGGATGTGCGGTTATATTGGCGGCAGTTATTATTTCTAATATGTCCGAGACATCAGAGGAAACAGAAGATAAAGAAATTTGTAGAATATAAAAAATAGGGGAAAACAATATGTTATTGCAATTAAAAGAAAAATATATTGGTGATGCAGCATTTTATAAGAGATATCTTTGTCTTGCATTACCGATGATTTTGCAAAATGCCATTACAAATCTGGTAAGTTTTCTTGACAATATTATGGTTGGTCAATTGGGAACAGAGCCGATGTCAGGAGTGGCTATTGTCAATCAGCTGATATTTGTGTATAATCTGGCGATTTTTGGGGCAGTGTCAGCAGCAAGTATTTTTGGGGCACAATATTTTGGTAAAGGGAACCATAAGGGACATATGCATTCTTTCCGGTTCAAATTATATGCAACATTAACAGTAACGGCAGTAACGATACTTTTGTTTATTACGAAAGGTTCTGCACTGATATCATTATATCTGACGGATACGACGGGAAGCGGAGCGACAGAAGTTGCATTACAGTATGGATTGGAATACCTTGCGATTATGATGGTGGGGCTGATTCCATTTGCAATAAATCAGTCTTATGCAACGAATATAAAAGAGACAGGACAGACATTGATCCCTATGATAGCCAGTTTTGTAGCTGTTGGAATGAATGCAATCCTGGACTATGTATTGATTTTTGGACTTGGACCGATTCCAAAACTTGGAGTTGCCGGTGCGGCACTTGCAACAGTGATTGCACGTTACATAGAAGCGTTGATTGTAATTGTGTGGGCTCATGCACATAAGGAGAAAAATAGGTATCTTGCAGGGGCTTATAGAGGTTTAGGAATACCAAAATCAGAGTTTAAAGCAATCATTATAAAAGGTTTCCCGCTTATGTTAAATGAAATTTTATGGGCAGCAGGCATGACAACGGTAACGCAATGCTATTCCATCCGAGGGTTAGAGGTTATTGCCGGATTAAATATCGCAACAACGATTACAAATTTGTTTAATATTATTTATATTCAGCTTGGTGCATGTATCAGTATTGTTGTTGGGCAGTATTTGGGAGCAGGAAAATTAAAAGAAGCGAAGGATGCTGATAATAAAATGATTGTTTTCAGTGTATTTTGCTGTGTAGTTGTTGCAGCGGGAATGTTGCTGATCGGGGGATTCTTCCCACAAATCTATAATACTTCCGAACAGATTAAAGCATTGGCTAAGAGTTTTATTGCAGTTTCAGCGATTATTATGCCGTTTTGTGCTTTCAGCCATTCATCTTACTTTACTCTGCGTTCGGGAGGAAAGACGATGGTTACATTTTTATTCGATTCCGTATTTACATGGGTAGTTGTAGTGCCATCAGCATTTATTCTGGCACATTATACAGGACTTGGAATCGTGAGTGTGTATTTCCTGGTTCAGGCAACAGAGCTGATCAAAGTAGTGATTGGATATTTTATGGTAAAAAGTAACGTGTGGGTTGTACAAATGGTATAAGCCAACAGGGACGGGGTTTTTGGCTTTTTTGCTTGCAAAAAAAGCCAGAAAACCCCGTCCCTAAATGGCACTAGGAGGAAAAAAGATGAGTTATATTACTACATATACAAGGAAACATTTTGACCCGGTAAACCCTGATCCGGAATTGATCTGTATCGAAGATATTGCTCATGCACTTCCGTTGATCTGCAGGGGGAATGGACAGGTTAGTTCATTTTGGTCTGTGGGGGAGCACTGCATTTTGTGTGCAAAAGAAGCTGTGGCAAGGGGCTATGAGGATCGTCTGGTATTGGCACTTCTTTTGCATGATGCGAGTGAATGTTATATGTCAGATGTTCCGCGTCCGTTAAAACAAATCATGGATATATATAACAAACAGGAAAAGCATTTGCTCGATGTTATATATACAAAATTTCTTGGTTCGACATTAAGCGAAGAAGAACAGCGTCAACTAAAAGAAATTGATGATGCAGTTTTATGGTATGATCTGAAATATTTATTAGGTGAAGAAGAGGAAGCTGAAAAGCCCAAACTTCATGTAGAGATTGATTATACAGTACGCGAATTTAAAGAAGTGGAGCAGGAATATTTGGAAATATTTGAAAAATATACTTGCAAATAAATTTTTTTGAAATATTGGCTCAACCGAGAGTTAATAAAGGTTAATTCTAATTCTGGAGTAACAAAAATAAGATCATTTCCAAATAGACTTCTTGGTCTTGCAACAAACGGTGAATAGCCTAATTTGTTGGGTGATGAAAAATCTTTTTCAATCATCAATAATACTGTTTTTACTTTATTGTCCAAAGAATCCTCATCTCGTTTATTTTGGACAAAAATGTATTTGAAATCTTCCGGACTTATAATCAAATTACGATTATTACCTTTTTCTTTATAGACGGAAAGTATTTTTTGCATTACCTCAAGTATTTGGCTTTTTTTAATTGCTGACATACCATGAAGTTGTTTTACTTCATTAAGATCTCTTGGTAGGAAATCAATTATACCAAATCCACGGGATACTTTTGATTTATCACGCGCGGCACGACCAATTTCTTGGATATAATCAACTACATTTCCAGTGGGGGCGTAATGATAAACATTTGTAATATCTGAGATATCTATTCCCATACCGAATGCCTTAGTAGCCAAAACAAATTGCAAGTCACCATTCTTATATTCTTCTAGTACTTCATCTTTTTCTTCTTTTTGAAGAGTCCCA
>OIZF01002181.1_pt1 | contig 10015 bp, 8 predicted proteins | sample 1588471 | NCBI WGS metagenome assembly OIZF01 (sample SAMN03283279) | human gut metagenome | biome: human-associated habitat; material: feces | host: Homo sapiens | place: Peru | collected 2012
GAAATCGAATCCGTTGTGTTCGGCAAAACGGTTGTCTTCGGAGGCGATGACCGCCATCGGCAGTTGGGGAGATATCTTATCAAAAGAAACCCACGTGTGTTTCCACGTGGGTTTATCTCCTGAAAAAACTTGCTGAACGCTTCGGATAACCATCAACGGAGTTACATAAACCGGCATGAAACGGTAAATAATCACTGCCAGTAGTGTTGATGCAAAGAAGAAAATCAGCAGGTTGCGCGTATAGCGCAGTAATTTTTTAATTAGCGGCTGCTTGTGCATCTTTAATCATTTGCTCACTTGCGTACATGTATACTTCTACACGACGGTTTTGTTCGCGACCGGCAGCAGTGTCATTGCTTGCAACGGGATCGCTTTCACCCATTCCCTGTACACTCTTGATCTGATTGGTGGAAACACCGCAACTCAACAAGTAACTGGACACACTTTGCGCACGTTCTTGTGATAAGTTCAGGTTCTTTTGCTGGCTTTGTGCAGCAGTACTGTTCTTCCAGCCCTGGTTGTCGGTATATCTGTAGATAGACACGTCCATATCCCGGTTCTGGTTGAGCACATTGTTGGCAAACTTGCTTAAAGCAGATTTAGCAGCAGCACTTAGATTTGCATTACCGGTAGTGAAAAGAATACCCGAGTCGAATGTTACTTTCACGGCTTGCAATCCGTTGTTGTCTGTTATCTGTTCTACTTGTGCGCCTTCAATTTGTTTTGCTTCTGCTGCTGCTTTGTCCATCTTCTTACCGATAAGAGCACCTGTACCTGCACCTACTGCCGTACCAATAGCAGCACCGATAGCAGCACCTTTACCTTTACCGATAACACCTCCCAGGATCGCACCTAGTGCAGCACCCGAACCACCACCGATAGCAGCACCTTTACCAGTGTTGTTCATACTTCCACAGCTACCAAATATCATGGCAATACTCATGAAGAGAACCATAAATTTCATCTTGTTCATAATGTTGATGTTTTTTAATTGGTTTATAAAAAATGTTTTTATACGAATCACTTCGCATTATTAATAACAATGCAAAGATACATATTATTTGGCAAGCGTGTACTTTTTAAGTTAAAATAACTCGGAAGAGCCCCTTTGTTTGTTAATAAAGGGAAATGATAATTATCCTTTTATCGTTGAAGGAACACTCAAACACTTCTTTTTAATAATAATGAACCAACTCAAAAGAATTAACCCTTTGGCAACCGTGGTGACGCAGACTGCCCACCAGATTCCTTCCACTCCCATGCCCATCCGTACAAACAGGATGGCAAGCGGAATACGCATATAGTTGCAACTGATGCTGATAATGGCAGGAGGGATGGTGCGTCCGATGCCGTAGAATACTCCCTGCATGGTGATTTCGAGCATCATAAAAAGTTGCGAATATCCGTCGATACGGAGGAACACACCTCCGGCTTCGTAGGCCGCCTGTTCGGGGACGAATATGGCAAAAACTTCATTCCCGAAGAAAACGAATAGCAATGTACAGAATGTTCCGAAGATTCCCGTCATCCATAAAGTCGTATACCAGGCTCTAAGTACCCGTTCCACTCGTCCGGCGGCGTAGTTTTGGGCGATGAAGGCACTTAGTGCAGTGGAAAATCCCTGTGAGGTATTCCAGGTGATTGCTTCAATTTGCCCTCCGGTGGTGAAAGTCATCAGTCCGATGTGCCCTCCCTGTTCCGAGGCGGTGCGGCAAAGGAACATATTGACGAAAGCAAATAGCGTATTCAAAGTAGCCACGGGCAATCCCAGTTTAAAGATTCTCCGTGTATATTTTTTCTTTAGACGCGTGAAGAAAGGGAAACCGCCAAGCAGAGCATCCCGGCAACGCAACTGATAGACGAAAATCAGGAAAACACTTGCTTCCGCAATCCAGGTAGCGTATGCCGCACCGTTGGTTCCCAGCCCGAAACCGAATATAAAGAGCGGGTCCAGGATGATATTCAGTATCAATCCTGTGCCGCTGATAAAGAACGGGACTTTACTGCGCCCTGCCGCATTATAAATTCCGGTGAAGGCGGCGGAGAGGAAAACGAAAGGTAATCCGGTAGAAACAATCCGCAGGTATTGGATGGCATTGGCCGTAATATGATCCTCGAGTTCATAGATGCGTATGATAGGTTCTGCAAATATAAAAAGGAGTGTGCCCCAACAGATGGAAATAATCAAAGCAATCGTGATGTTGTGAGATGCGAAACTGCGGGCATCTTCCTGGCTTTGCGCACCGATGGATTGTCCGACACTCACTTCAGATCCCACCTTATTTAATAAGGAGATAGAACCGGACATCCAGGTCAGGATTCCGACAGAACCGATGGCGGCTACGGCTTCACTTCCCAGTCGTCCTACCCACGCCATATCTGTGAGGCTATATGCCATTTGGATAAACGACGTTGCCATGATCGGCATTGCCAGATTAAACAGTTGACGATTGATAGGGCCTTGTGTCAGATTCTTTATTCCTTGCATATAATTTTTCTAATCAAAATGGGCTGCAAAGATACGCAAAATTACTATCTTCGCGCATCTAATTATTCATTAATCAAAGTACATAGATACTATGAAACAGAAATTTTCTACTATTTTTATCTTGCTGCTTCTCTTTTTTGCTGGTTCACGAGTGGTAGCGCAAAATGCTCCGAAACCTTTTGATATTGAACAACCTTCACTTCGCGTATTTCTTCCTGCGCCGGAACTGGCTACAGGGCGTGCTGTGGTTGCGTGTCCGGGAGGTGGATATTCACATTTGGCATTCGAACACGAAGGCTGTGATTGGGCGCCCTATTTCAATAAACAAGGTATTGCATTGATTGTGCTAAAATACCGGATGCCGAACGGTCATTGCGAAGTGCCCTTGTCGGATGCAGAAAGAGCAATTCGCATCGTACGTGAACATGCCGGAGAATGGAACATCAACCCTCGTAAAATAGGAATTATGGGAGCATCTGCCGGAGGTCACCTGGCCTCTACCCTCGCTACCCATTACAGTGCGGAAACCCGTCCGGATTTTCAGATTCTGCTCTATCCGGTAGTTACCATGCTGCAAAACACTCATGGAGGTTCGAGAAATGAGCTTCTGGGCAAAAGCCCGACAACGGAGCAGATACGACACTTCTCCAACGAACTGCAAGTGACATCTGATACTCCGCAGGCATTTATCGTTCTCTCCTCCGATGACGGCGCTGTGCCTCCTTCCAACGGAGTGAACTATTATCTCGCCCTACAGAAGAACAATGTTCCCGCATCACTTCATGTCTACCCTACGGGAGGACATGGCTGGGGATATCGGGACAGCTTCAAATACAAGCAACAGTGGACGCAGGAACTGGAAAAGTGGCTGCGTGACGGTGCCGTATTTCCCCAAGATGCGGAGCCGATGCTAAGAATCGGAAAATCGTATCTGGGCACAAAGTATGTAGCCAACACGCTGGATCAGGGAACAGAAGAGACGTTAGTCATCGCCCCCCAAACAGTAGATTGCCTCACCTTTGTAGAATATACGCTGGCACAGGCATTGGGTTCTTCTTTTGCCGATAACCTGCAAAAGATACGTTACCGGGACGGCATCATAGACGGCTATACTTCGCGGCTTCACTATACCTCCGACTGGATTGAGAACGGGGTCCGCCAGGGACTTCTGGAAGATGTCACCGCCCGAAACAGCGCACAGACCACCAAGCTATCTCTCTCTTATATGTCCACCCATCCCAAGCAATACAAGCATCTGGCAGATTCGCCGGAAAACGTCAAACGGATGGCTGAATATGAGAAAGCATTGTCCGGAAAGAAGGTGCACTGGCTGCCTAAAAACAAACTGCCCGACACGGGACTCCCGTGGATCATGGACGGAGACGTGATTGCTATCACCACGAAGCTTCCGGGACTGGATATAGCTCATGTAGGGATAGCTAACTTTGTAAACGGAAAGTTGCATTTGCTCCATGCTTCTTCTACTCTGGGCAAGGTTGTCCTCAGTGAAGAGCCTCTCAGCCAAATGCTCAACAATAACAAATCATGGACAGGCATACGTGTCGTCCGGATGTCTCACCCTTAAAACAAATGATTATGAAACGAGTAAAACATTTCCTTCTCGCCTCGTGCTTATTCCCCACTTTGCTGGGAGCACAAGAAATGGCAAGCGCCTATTTTCTGGAACTTACTCCAGACGCCCAATCGGCAGGTATGGCAGGTACAGGATTAGCTACCACCGATAACGGTACTACAGCTATTTTTCATAATGCTTCTACCATCGCTTTCTCACAAGAAGTGATGGGTGCGAGTTATTCATACGCTAAGATCAACCAAGATTATGCGCTACATAGCGCCTCTCTTTTCTACCGGATCGGAAGGGAAGGCATACATGGATTTGCTGTAGGTTTCCGGCATTTCAAAGATCCCAAGGTGCTCGATTACCGCCCTCACGCATGGGACTTAGAAGCTGCTTATTTCAGAAATGTAGCCAAAAATCTGTCTCTTTCATTAACGTTCAGATACCTGCAAGCCAAAGCCGCGGAAAGCGCAGACAGCAAGAATAGCGTTTGTCTGGACTTCGGCGCGACCTACTATCGCAATATGGCTCTATTGGACGAAATGGCTTCCTGGAGCATTGGTTTCCAAGCTGCCAACATAGGCAAAAAGCTGGACGGACAAAAGTTACCCGCCAGATTAGGATTGGGAGGTACAATCGACCTGCCATTCAGCATAGAAAACCGTTTGCAGGTGGCTCTCGACTTCAACTATCTGCTCCCCTCTGAAATCCGTCATCTCCAGGCTGGCATAGGAGCCGAATATAATTTCCTGAAATATGGTGTTGTCCGTGCGGGATATCATTTCGGAGACAAAGATAAAGGAGTGGGCAACTACGGCACTCTAGGCTGCGGAATAAACTTCTGGCCGATACGTGCAGACTTCTCATACGCCTTGGCTGATAAAGATTGCTTTATGCGCCGCACTTGGCAACTGGGAGTTGGAATAGTTTTCTAAGCTCCTCTTCGAGGCGTTGCTTCACTTCGTCCATCGGCACATCGTGCTTTAATTCCTGACGAAGAGAAGTGACGCCTTTATCTATAAATCCGCAAGGGTGGATATAACTGAAATAACGTAAATCGGTATTTACATTCAGAGCCAGTCCATGCATCGTGACATAATGACTGCTCCTCACTCCGATAGCACAAATCTTACGTGCACGAGGCGTATCACCTTCCAACCAGACTCCTGTCGCTTTCTCCAAACGTCCGGCTTCAATGCCATAAGAAGCACATACCCGAATCACCGCTTCTTCCAGCAAATGAACGTACTCTTTCAATCCTAACTGAAATTCTTCCAGGTTTAATATCGGATAGCACACCAGTTGTCCCGGACCATGATAAGTAATGTCCCCTCCCCGATCAATATGATAAAGGGTGGCATCAATTGCTTTCAATTGTTCATCACTCAACAACATATTATTTTCTTTCCCGCTACGTCCTAATGTATAAACATGAGGATGTTCGCACATCACAATACGGTTTTCATAACTCTCGCCCTGAACTTTTGCCCGGACAATGTTATCAAACCATTCTGTTTGCCGTTGCCATGCTTCGGCGTATGGTATCAAATTCCAATCAATAAAAACTGTTTTCATAAAAACAAAGGTAAGAAATAAAAAGAAAATGCGTACATTTGTTGGCCCAATATAACACACACAACTATGAAAATGGACTTTCCACAGGTAGACTTGCCTACCGAAGTATTAGCATGGACGAATGTAACAGAAGACATTCTCAATATTTACAAGCAATCTTGTCGGTTGCAAGCATGTATTGTTGCCATCTGTACCGAAGGTTCGATGAAAGCCTCCATCAATCTGCTTGATTACGAAATTCACCCCAATGACTTAATAACATTATTACCGGGAACAATCATTCAGTTTCGGGAGAGAACAGAAAAAGTATGCCTTTGCTTTGCCGGCTTCTCTGCTCATTGTGCCGGACGGATCAATCTCATGAAGAATATTGGTAACGCATATCCCAAACTGATAGAACAGCCGGTAGTTCCTCTTAATGAAGAAGTAGCCAGTTATCTGAAAGACTATTTTGCTCTATTATCACGGGCCAGTTGCAATGAGAACTTCGAAATGGATTCTGAATTGGTCGAATTGTCTCTTCAGACTATCCTGACAAGCATACGACTGATATATCATAAATTTCCGGGCGAAAATAGCAGTTCGAACCGCAAAAAGGAAATCTGCCGGGAACTGATTCAAGCCATCACCGAGAATTATAAAAATGAACGTCGTGCACAGTTCTACGCAGATAAATTAGGTATATCTCTTCAACATCTAAGCACGACTGTGAGACAAGTGACAGGTAAAAGTGTTTTAGATACCATTGCTTATATCGTTATCATGGATGCTAAAGCCAAACTGAAAGGTACCAATATGACTATCCAAGAGATAGCATATTCTCTAAACTTCCCCAGCGCCTCTTTCTTTGGCAAGTATTTCAGACGATATGTAGGAATGACACCATTGGACTTTAGAAACAGATAATTTTCACGAAGAACGATAGAAAATATAAATGGTGAGTTGCAAAACAATGAACGGTGAATAAATTGCGCATTATCCGCAAAGTATTCACCGTCTATTATTTACAGTTCGCTGTTCATAAATGACAGCTAGCCATTCATCGTTTACAGCTTACAGGTTCCTGTCTTTTTATAGTTCATTTCTCATTTTCTTCCCAAGCTCAACGAATTGAGCACTACGCTCACACTGGAGAACGCCATTGCGGCACTTGCCAGCATCGGATTCAATAACAAACCATTCAGAGGGAACAAGATACCGGCAGCAATAGGAATACCGATCAGGTTGTAAATAAACGCCCAGAAAAGATTCTGATGAATCAGTTTGACCGTCTGCTTTGACAACTGGAAGGCTTTAGGAAGCAGCAACAAATCCGATGTCATCAAAGTCACCATAGCCACGTCCATAGCAATATCAGTTCCTTTTCCCATGGCAATGCTGACGTCAGCCAATGCCAGTGCCTGCGAATCATTGATACCATCGCCCACCATCGCAACCTTCTTTCCCTGCATTTGAAGCTCACGTACAAATTCGGCCTTATCGTCTGGTAGAGCGTCGGCAACAAAACGTTCGATTCCTAAACGGGAAGAAACGGCTAATGCAGTCCGTTGCCCGTCACCCGTCAGCATACAGATGTCAATCCCTTGGCGTTTCAGTTCCTTCACCGCTTCGGCAGAAGTAGCCTTTATCGGGTCGGAAACAGCAATGATAGCCAACAACTCGTTTTCACGTCCAAAGTAAATGATGCCGTTACCGTCCGATTCATAGTGAACCAGCATTTCAGCCATCACATCGCTTACTGTCGCACTGAAATCTTTCAGGAGTTTATGACTGCCTACCCAATAAGTATGTCCCTCATACGAGGCTTTAATTCCTTTTCCCGTAATGCTTTCAAAGCTATCCAACGCGGCAGGTTTTATTTTTTCTTCGTCCTGAAGCGCAGAGACAATAGCGCCGGCAAGCGGATGCTCCGATTTCATTTCCGCAGCTAAAAGCACATCTTTGAAATGTGGTTCCTGCGACTGCGCCCATAACCATCCGGTAGCTGTAGGATGTCCTTCAGTCAGTGTTCCCGTTTTATCCAGAACAACGACATCTACTTTGCGCATTTGTTCCAAAGCCACTGCATCTTTAATCAGGATATGCTGGCTGGCAGCTTTACCTATACCCACCATCAACGCAGTAGGTGTAGCAAGCCCCAAAGCACATGGACAAGCAATGACAAGAACGGAAACAGCCGACAAAATACCATAAGAGATATATTCACTACCACCAATGGTAACCCATAATACAAATGTCAGAATGGCAATGCCCAATACGACAGGTACAAAAATCCCCGTAATACGATCGACAATGCGTTGCACGGGAGCTTTGCTGCCCTGTGCTTCCTGCACCATAGCGATAATACGGGCAAGCACGGTTTCACTGCCTACCTGTGCGGCACGAATGATAAATGAACCACGCTGGTTAATCGTTCCTGCCAATACTTTATCACCTTTCTTCTTTTCTACCGGAACCGGTTCACCGCTAATCATACTCTCATCGACATACGAGTCGCCTTCGGAAAGCTGACCGTCCACAGGTATTTGCTCTCCCGGACGTACAACCACCAAATCACCTACCTGGAGTTTTTCAATCAAGATCTCCTCCTCCACTCCATTGCGCAGAACACGAGCCGCTTTAGGCTGCATTCCCATCAACTTACGAATGGCTGTTGAGGTATTTCCTTTGGCACGTTCCTCCATCAACTTTCCGGTAAGAACGAAAGCGATAATCACCGCAGAAGCCTCATAATAGACATGCGGTTCCAATCCGCGGTCATACCAAAATTCGGGGAAGAAAGTGTTGAACAGACTGAACAGAAAAGCAATGGAAGTACTAAGCGCAACCAAAGTATCCATATTACTCCGTCCTAATTTAGCCTGTTTCCAGGCTCCGGTGAAGAAACCACCTCCGAAAAAGACCATAACAGGGATAGCAAGTACCATTTGAATCTCATTAGAGTATGGCACATGCATCAGTATCATGGAATATACCAACAATGGTACTACCAAAATCCACGCTCCAATTACCTTCCATTTCAAACGAGTGTAACGCTTATGCTGTTCCTCTTCCCGGCGTTCTTCTTTGTGGGCTTCTTCCACAATCAGATCATAACCTGCCGCAAGCACAGCCGCACGAATCTCTCCGGGAGTCAGCTGCTCTTTCTCATAAGAAACGGTCAATGTATTGGTAGCAAAATTAACGGAAGCCTCAATGACTCCCGGCAATTTTTTTACTGTTTTTTCTACATTATTGGCACATCCTGCACAATGCATATTAAGCACAGGAAATGCCTTTTTTGTTGTGTTACCCATATAATTATTGTTTACGGCCTTCCCCTCCTCTCGAAAAGAAGTTGGGGAAGAACCCTTGTTTGTTTATAGAAACAAGCTAATACAGGTATTTGTTCAATTACTTCTTATCAGCCTTCTGACCGTCTTTCTTTGTTTCTTTTACAAATTCGGCTTCATAACTGAACTTATTAAACCCTGCCTGCAACTTCTTTACATTCGTTTTTTCAGCGTCATACGTAATGGTTACCATTTTCGTTTTTACTTCGGTCGAAATATCCTTCAGCCCTTTCTCAAAACGCATATTGTCCTTTACTTTCTTTTCGCATTTCTCACAGTGCATCTGCGACACTTTAAATACAACAACACGAATATCTTTTGCCAATACAGCTGTTACACTCAAAAGAGCCACCACGCAAGTGGCCATCCATCTTTTTGTTCTCATTTTTCTTATCAGTTTAAAATTAATATTCTTTATTATGCAATCGTTTCTTTCATTCGCTATTTCCTGCTTTTACTCACTATTTCTAGCTAAGTTAAAACGTATTCCGATATATCCTTTTGCTCCGTGCACCGGTCCCCAAATCATGGTAGAATCAAAGTTGTTCCCCCAGGGATTTGCCGCATCGATAATCGGATTCTTTTGTTTGAAATTTGTCAGGTTCTCGCCTCCTAGGTAGATAGACCAACGACGGAAGTAACGGGTCACCTGTAAACTCAACTGTTCAAAACTGCCATAACGACGTTCCCAAGACAACTGTCCGCCTCCCAACTCATAAGGAGTAGGCATCCTGCCACCGCCATTCAGTTGCAGTGTAGCGTCAAACTGCCATATTCCCAGCGGAGTTTGGTAAGAAGCCGTAAGTAGTCCTTTATATTTGCTGGTCAGCGGTTTCTCCATTCGTTCACCTTTGTAGGTCGTTTTTGCATCCGTGAGCCGGTAAGCACCTGTCAGAGTGAATCCTTTGAAGAAAGGATAACTTGCTTCCACCTGGAACACATGCGAATAAGAGCGTCCATCCAAATTGTAGAAAGCTACTTCATGGGGGTTGCTATCCATATCCACTATCACTTGTTTCAGGAAATCCGTATAATAGTATT
>OIZF01002187.1_pt1 | contig 9993 bp, 9 predicted proteins | sample 1588471 | NCBI WGS metagenome assembly OIZF01 (sample SAMN03283279) | human gut metagenome | biome: human-associated habitat; material: feces | host: Homo sapiens | place: Peru | collected 2012
GTGGTCTTGAAGTCCATATCGCCAAGGTGGTCCTCGTCGCCGAGGATATCGCTAAGCACAGCATACTTCTCCTCGCCTGGGTTCTTGATAAGACCCATAGCGATACCTGATACAGGAGCCTTCATAGGTACACCAGCATCCATAAGAGCAAGTGTGCCTGCACATACAGTAGCCATAGATGATGAGCCGTTTGACTCAAGAATCTGGCTTACCAAACGTACTGTGTAAGGGAAATCCTCAGGAATCTGACCCTTAAGTCCGCGCCATGCCAAGTGGCCGTGACCTATCTCGCGACGTCCAACACCACGCTGAGCCTTAGCCTCGCCAGTACAGAACGGAGGGAAGTTATAATGAAGTAGGAAGCGCTGATAGCCCTTCTCCAATACATCGTCAACAAGCTTCTCGTCCATCTTTGTACCGAGAGTACATGTAGTGAGGCTCTGTGTCTCGCCACGTGTGAAGATAGAACTTCCATGAGGCATTGGTAATGGAGAAACCTCACACCAAATAGGACGGATGTCTGTAGTCTTACGACCATCGAGACGCTTGCCCTCGTCGAGGATGCAACGGCGCATAGAGTCGCGCATAACGTCGGCATAATAGCGCACCATCTCTGCGTGCTTCTCGTCAAGCTCCTCAGGTGTAAGCTCTGTATGAGCTGCATCATAAGCCTCCTGGAAGTCAGAGAGAATCTTATCGAAAGCTTCCTCACGCGACTTCTTGTCGTGGTCGCCAGCCTCAGCAATAGCGTAGCACTTGTCGTAAGTCTCCTTGCGAATCTGCTCGCGCAACTCCTCGTCGTTAACCTCATGGCAGTACTCGCGCTTAACATCAGTACCAAGTTCCTTAGAAAGCTCGGTCTGAAGCTCGCACATAGGCTTGATAGCAGCCATGGCAGCCTTGAGGGCGCCAATCATATCCTGCTCTGAAACTTCCTTCATCTCGCCCTCAACCATCATGATATTTTCGGCAGAAGCGCCTACCATGATGTCCATGTCGGCTTCCTTCATCTGCTCGAAGGTTGGGTTGATAACATACTCACCGTTGATGCGTGCTACGCGCACCTCAGAGATGGGGCATTCGAATGGGATATCTGAACAAGCCATTGCGGCTGAAGCTGCAAATCCTGCGAGAGCATCAGGCTGATCAACGCCATCGGCGCTGAGAAGCATGATCTGCACATATACCTCTGCATGGTAGTTAGACGGGAAGAGCGGGCGGAGCACACGGTCAACAAGACGTGATGTAAGGATCTCGTTATCGCCTGACTTGCCTTCACGCTTTGTGAAACCGCCAGGGAAACGGCCTGCTGCTGCATACTGCTCTTTGTAGTCTACCTGCAAAGGCATAAAATCTGTTCCGGGAACTGCATCTTTTGCGGCACAAACAGTGGCGAGAAGTACGGTGTTGCCCATACGCAGTACAACACTTCCGTCGGTCTGCTTTGCCACTTTCCCGGTCTCAATGCTGATGGTTCTGCCATCAGGCAATGATACTGTCTTTGTAATTACGTTCATCTAAATCTTAATTTACATCAAAAAAAATTGTAATATGTGAGCAAAGTTAGTCAATTTCAATGGGATAAACGAACAATCGCCGATTATTTTTGTTTTTTTGTATAATTTTCCACTGCAGCATCTGCAATCATAGAAGATACGTTCCTCAGAGCCACGCAAGCAGCATTGCAACCAAGCCCTACTTGCGATGCAACCAAGCTCTGTTTGTTATTCAGAACTTGAAACTTAGCCCTACACCCAATGTTTTTCTGTTTGTCAGATCATCATTGAGCATACTGACATTGGCAGAAAGCGCCAATTTCTTTTGATGATGGGCTGCTATAAGGAATGACGTGGTCCATATTGCGCTTACTCCGAATGCGGCGACTGCTCCGATGGCAAATGGATTATCTCCGGGGCCGTTTTCAGAAAAATATGCAACGAATGCCGCTCCATATAAGCAATATACGCTGGCTAAAAAGAAGACGCTGCCACCCACCCAAGCTGTCCACTTAAATATTCTTGCCTTCTTCAATCGCTTGGCGGAAGTGTCTTTAGCGATACTTTTAAGCAATTCGGCGTCCGACACAAGACTGTCGTTGTGTTGCAATAAAGTGAAGTTCTCTGACTTAACATCTGTGCCATAATTTTCCAATACCGTCGAAGTAGCGGTTGAGCTGTCGTCATTGGCGATAGCGTCTTGAGCGTTGACGGCAAGTGAGCATATCACGACTGCCATCAACATAAAGAATCGTAGACTTCTCATCATTTCTTATGTTATTATGCCAGCATATAATCTGGCATAGGGTTAGATATAAGCAAATTTAGCGAATTATCTCGAATTGACAAACAATAAAAGAAGAAACAATTGTGGTTATTCGTTTATTATGTGTACATTTGCATAAACGGGAGCCGCCGCGTGTGCGGCTTCAATACATGCGGCGTGTGCGCTGTGTTGGTGCATCCTTGCTGTGTTGGTGCATCCTTGCTGTGTTGGTGCATCCTTGCTGTGTTGGTGCACTTGAGACAAGTGCACCCCCTATAAATAGCATATAACCCTATAACCTTAAAGAAAAATAAAGATATGGACAAGAAAAACGAATTCATGCGCCGTGCAATAGAGCTCTCCGAGGAGAGTGTGCGCACTGGCGGCGGACCGTTTGGAGCGGTCATCGTGCGTGGCGACGAAATCATCGCCGAGGCGTCTAACAGCGTTACTATCGACAACGACCCTACAGCGCACGCCGAGGTGAACTGCATACGCAAGGCTACGCGCCGCTTAGGCACGTTCGACCTCGCCGGATGCGACATCTATACCTCCTGCGAGCCGTGCCCTATGTGCTTGGGCGCCATCTACTGGGCGCATCTCGACCGCATCTTCTACGGCAACGACCGCAAGGATGCTGCCGCCATCGGCTTCGACGACGACTTCATTTACCAGGAGATACCGCTCAAGCCCGAACAGCGCCACAAGACGATGCAGCGTCTGATGGGTATGGAAGCACTCAAGGCGTTCCGCATGTGGGAAGAGAGCGCCGACAAGACCGAATATTGATAGGACGGTTAGGTACAACAAATAAATTTCGGGCATGTCTTGCGGAGGTCAACCTGCGCAAGACATGCTTTTTATTTTCTCCGCAAGATACGCCTTGAACTCCTCGCAGCCAATCACTTTTATATCCTCGTAGAGTCCGAGCACAAAGCGGCCTATGCCGAGGAACGACACCACTTCGCCTTCGAATATCCAGGCGGTGTCGCCATCGGCTGTGAAGCTTTTCGCCGACTGCGGATACTCCTCCACCATTAGATTGTAGGAGAGTAGCCCCATGCGCATCTTCACCGTGTAGCGTTGCTCGCCAGTGAACATGAACATGTCGGTGTACATCTGCTTGTGGCGGTCGTCGAAGGTCCAGGGCACGTCGATGATCTCCACCGACTCCATACGCGAGAGGCGGAACGTCTTGTTCTCATGCGAACGTATTTCGTGGCAGCGCACGTCGCGCTCGTCGTTCATCAACTGATAGGGTTCGACGATACGGTCGGTGACGGTGTTGCTGTGTGGCGAGGCGTACTTGTGCAGCACCACCATCTTGCGCGTAGCCATCGCCTCACGCAGCTTCGCCACACAGTCGTTCATGCGACGCTGCAGTTCGGGATTGACGGCATCGGGCAGGTTGAACGAGCGTGCGAGTTTCTGACGTATGTTCACAGCGGTGTGGTCGCGTGTGTCGTCGGAGTCGAGGCGACGGCAAATATACGCTGCTTCGTATTCGGAGAGCGAGATCTGCTCGTGCAGACGACGGAAGAACGACGACGAACGGTCGAGACGGTATGTGGTGCCGGTCTTCTGCAGATTGAAGCCACAATCGCGCAGATAGTCGAAATAATAGTAGAGATTGCGGCGCGTGATGCCGAGACGGTCGGCTATCTGCTGTGCCGTATAACTTGCATTCTCTGTAAGTATGAGTATTAGGTCGAGTTCACGACCGTATTTATCCATTCGCATTGTTGCTGATTTTTAGTAGATTTGGGTTTTAGGTTTGTTTTTATCGGCTTGCTTTCTCTATAGGTTAGTAGTTTTACTTTTAAAAATATGCTTTTGTGGGTGCGTGGTATGGGCAAGATGCCCATACCTCCTACTTTTTACCTTTTTACTCTTTTACTTTTTTACTTTTAATCCTCTTCCTCAAACTTCAGTTCGAGTTGTCCTCCGCCAAGCAGGTTGTAGCTCATGCGGTGGTATGGCGTGGTACCGTGCAGGCGTATGCCCTCGCGGTGCGCCTTCGTGGGATAGCCCTTGTTCTTCTGCCAATCGTAGTAGGGATACTCCTCGGCGAGACAGTCCATATATTCGTCGCGAAATGTCTTGGCGAGGATGCTCGCTGCGGCTATCGACTGATACTTACCGTCGCCCTTCACTATCGTTGTGTAGGGCAGGTCGCGGTAGGGTGTGAAGCGATTGCCGTCGACGATGACCGCCTCGGGGCGCACGGTGAGCTGGTCGAGCGCGCGGTGCATGGCGAGGAAGCTGGCGTTGAGGATGTTTATGCGGTCAATCTCCTCGGGTGTAACCACGCCCACTGCCCACGCCACGGCGTCGCGCACTATCTGGTCGCGCAGCGTGCGGCGTGCCTTCTCGCTGAGTTTCTTCGAGTCATTGAGCAGAGCGTTGTCGTAGTCGGGCGGCAGAATGACTGCGGCGGCGTACACGCTTCCAGCAAGACAACCGCGACCGGCTTCGTCGCAGCCAGCCTCAACGAGGTCGGTATAATAATGGGGCAGCAAACGGGTATTGCTTTCTTGTTTTTTCATCTGTTGTTCATTTTAATATGCATAGAAAACAAGCGCAACTGTAGGCTGCTTATTTTCCATATGCAAAGTTAGCTTTTATAATACAAGCCACAAAGCATTCGTAAGAATTCTTTAACAAAGAAATACTTAAAGTGAAGTATTATTTCCATAAAGCCAACTAATTTTGCAAGCGAAGATAAGAAACAACATGTATCACCTTATATAATATATAGATTATGGAGAAGAACATCACCCTTCAGCAGAACAACATCCGAGTGTTTAACACTAAGCTGATGCAGTCCACACCAATGCTTGACACAATAAAAAAAGCCGCAACCAACCCTATAGAGTGGTTACGGCAGTATTATTCGAGCGTGCTTGAGCGTGAGGTGACCACTGGTCAGACTCTGCGCTACGTCCACGCACAATTGGCTTTCTTGATGGGCGTATTCCCTACATACGACTCGCTGCTGGTGCATCTCGGCGTATGTGCATGGGCGTTGTGGGCGATGCTGCGCTGCATCAGAACATCTGACTCACGCGCTTCACGCCAGCCACAAGAGCGTCCACTTCTTCCTTAGTGTTGTAGAGACCGAACGACGCACGCACCATACCCTGGATGCCGAAGCGGTCCATCACGGGCTGCGCACAGTGGTGACCGGTGCGTACGGCGATGCCGAGGCGGTCGAGCAGTGTGCCCATGTCCAAGTGGTGTATGTCGCCCACGAGGAACGACACCACGGCATCCTTTCCCTCGGTGGTGCCGAAGAGGCGCATACCGTCAATCTCCGCAAGGCGCGTCATGCAGTAGTCGGTGAGCTCGCGCTCGTGTGCGGCGATGTTGTCCATGCCAAGTGCCGACACGTAGTTGAGCGCTGTAGCCAGTCCGTGGGTAGCCACATAGTCGGGCGTTCCGGCTTCGAACTTGAACGGCAGCTTCTCAAAGGTGGTCTTCTCGAAGCTCACGCTCTCTATCATCTCGCCACCACCCTGATAGGGCGGCATACGGTCGAGCCATTCTTCCTTGCCGTAGAGCACACCGATGCCCGTCGGTCCGTATATCTTATGTCCGCTGAAGGCGAAGAAGTCGCAGCCGATTGACTGCACGTCTACAGCGAAATGGGGCGTCGACTGTGCTCCGTCTACAAGCACCGGCACGCCGTGCTCATGCGCTATGCGCACAATCTCCTTCACTGGGTTCACTGTTCCGAGCGTATTGCTCACGTGAGCCACACTTACTATCTTCGTCCGCTCAGAGAACAGCTGCTCGTATGCCTTCATGTCGAGCTTTCCGCTGTCGTCCATCGGTATCACCTTCAGCGCAATGCCGCGCTTCGCTGCCTGCAACTGCCACGGAACAATGTTCGAGTGGTGCTCCATTACGGACACTATCACCTCATCGCCTTCCGCCATGAACGCTTCGCAGAACGATGCAGCCACGAGGTTGATGCTCTCCGTCGTGCCGCGTGTGAAGATTATCTCTTCTGTCTTCGGCGCGTTGATAAACTGGCGCACGGTCTCGCGTGCCGCTTCGTGCAGGTCGGTGGCACGCTGCGAGAGATAGTGCACGCCACGATGCACATTGGCGTTGGCGTTAAGATACTCTTCGCGCATGGCATCGAGCACACACAACGGCTTCTGCGTCGTTGCTCCGTTGTCGAGATAGACGAGCGGACGGTCGTAGACGGTGCGCGAAAGGATTGGGAAATCGGCGCGAACCTTGTTTATATCGTACATGATGTTGTTAAGTTGAGATGGTGAAGTGGTGATGTGGTGAAGTGGTGAAGTGGTGAGAATTCTCTACTAATTACTTGCAGAGCTTGCAGCCCTCACACTTGCTCAGTTCGCCGCGGAAGCGCTTCTCCACGAGATAGTGAAGGCGGTCGCGCAGCGGTTCGAGTTGTATCTTGTCTATCACCTCGTTGATGAACGCGAACTCGAGGAGCAGCTTTGCCTCCTTCTCGCTGATGCCGCGCTGACGCATGTAGAACAGAGCCGCATCGTTGAGCTGACCCACGGTCGATCCGTGCGAGCACTTCACGTCGTCGGCGTATATCTCGAGCATCGGCTGCGTGTACATTCGTGCTGTTTTCGTGGCGCAAAGGTTCTGGTTCACCTCCTCCGACACGGTTTGCTGTGCGCCATGGCGTACAAGCACTCTGCCTGCGAAGGCTCCAGTCGCCTTGTCGTTGAGCACGTACTTGTAGAGCTCGTGACTCGTGCAATGCGACACCTGGTGGTCTATCAGCGTGTTGTTGTCCACGTGTTGAGTCTTGTCGGCTATCACACATCCGTTGCACCAGCACTCTGCGCCCTCGCCCTTGAGTTGCACGTCGAGGCGGTTGCGCGTCACGCCGTTGTGCAGCGTGATGACGTTATGATTAAATCGCGAGTCGCGCTGCTGCTCCACGTACACGTTCGAGATGCGTGTGTTCTTGTAGTGGGTTTCCTCCATGCAGTAGAGGTCGAGCGATGCGTTGGCTCCGACGTAAGCCTCAATCACCTGCGTAGTGAGGAACTGCTGGTCGTCGGCAGCGTGGTCGCAGAAGAGGAACTTGGCGTTGGCACCCTCCTCCATCACGATGAGCACGCGGCGGTTCACCATCATAGCCACGTCCGAGCGCAAGATATTTATCACCTGTACGGTTTTGTCCACCACTACGTTGCGCTTCACGTGCACGAGCAGTCCGTCCTGCGCCAGCATAGTGTTGAGTGCGGTGATGCCGTCCTCGTCGCTCTTCGCCAGGCGTGCGTAGTGCTTAGCCACAAACTCGGGGTGAGCCTTCGCGTATTCGGCAAGCGACGCCACCTCGATACCTTCGGGCAGGTTCTCCTTGGGCTGCAGCGACTGACGGAACTGGTCGTTGACGATGAAGTAGAGCGATGTGCTGAGGTTGGGCACGTCGCAGCGGAACGCCTTGTACGGGTCTACCGACACTTCAAGACGGTTGATATTCAGTCCGTAGTTGGGCTCGAAGAGCTTGTCTATCGTTGTATATTTGTATCGCTCCACTTTTCGCGAAGGGAAGCCGAGACGCTCGAAGCTGTTGAAGGCTTCGTCGCGCACAGCGTTCAGCACGTCGGTGCTGTGGGCGCAGATCTGCTCACGACATTCGCGGTAGAGGTCGATGTATTGTTGTTCTGAAGTCATTGTTCTGAATTTTATTCTTCTTCAAGTTCAGCTTTAATCCAATCGTATCCTCGCTGTTCAATCTCCTTTGCGAGTTCCGGTCCGGCGGTCTTCACGATGCGTCCCTTATAGAGCACGTGTACGACGTCGGGCTTTATCATGTCGAGGAGTCGCTCGTAGTGGGTGATGACGATGGCTGATGTCTCCGGTGTGTGCATCTTGTTGACACCGTCGGCTACGATGCGCATTGCGTCCACGTCGAGTCCGGAGTCGGTCTCGTCGAGAATGGCGAGCTTCGGTTCGAGCATTGCCATCTGGAATATCTCATTGCGTTTCTTCTCGCCGCCCGAGAATCCTTCGTTGACAGAACGGCGTGTGAACTTGGAGTCGAGTTCCACGACCTTGCGCTTCTCGTTCATCAGCTTGAGGAAGTCGCCCGCCTTCAGCTCGGGCAGTCCCTGATACTTGCGCTTCTCGTTGACAGCTGCCTTCAGGAAGTTGGTCATCGACACGCCCGGTATCTCCACCGGATACTGGAACGAGAGGAACAGACCTTCGTGCGCACGGTCTTCGGGCTTCATCTCAAGGATGTTCTTGCCGTTGAACCATGCCTCGCCTGCTGTCACCTCATAGAGCGGATTGCCTGTGAGTACGGCGCTGAGCGTAGACTTTCCGGAACCGTTCGGTCCCATGATGGCGTGTATCTCGCCATCGTTTATAGTGAGGTTGATGCCTCTCAGTATTTCCTTGCCAGCGATAGTGGCATGGAGGTTTTTTACTTCTAACATATCGAGTTTTGAGTTTTTATATTAATACGAATCGAGCACGCGGCCGAGCTTCATCCTGCGTCGTTCCTTCTTCGTTTCTTGTTTCTTTTCGTCGGCGGGATCGTATATGCCGAGTGCCATTTCGATGAGCGTGAAGAGGTTGTTGCCGTCGGCTGATGTGAAGCGGAACGGGAACGTCGCCTTCAGACCTATCTGTATGTTGTGGCGGTGCATGTTGGAGCGCAGCCGATATACGTCGGGGCTGCCGTCGCAGGTCGTAGCCACGTGCGCCTTGCCGTCGATGGCGAGGGGGAAGCCGTACTGGAACTCGAGCGCGAGCGACGAGAAGATGTAGCAGTCTACTCCTACTGCCGGCGCTGCGCTCACACGCGGGAGGCTTATTGTGATGTTGCGCTCGTAGTTGTCGCCAGCGTTCCATACGCTCATGCTGCTCCGCACGTGCCGACCGGCTACGTTGATGTTGGCCATGAGCGAGGCGTAGGGCTGCAGAGCGAAGCGCTTGCTCAGTGGATAGTAGCGTGCGCCGACCACTACGTTCTGCATTGTGGCGTTCACTTGGCTTTCGAACCATTGTACGGTCTCGGCGTTGTAGCCGCCTACGAGCGAGAAGTGCTGCTTTGGCAGGTAGTATTCTACCAGCACGTTGCATTGGGGCGAGGCGAACGTTGCGATGTTGCCTGCGTCGCGTGGCGAACGCTCTACGCTTGCCGTCGTGGGGCACGAGAGGTTCATACCAGCTATCACCGCCCAACGGCGCGACACGTCGTCGTCGCCTGCGAAGGCGGTGGCGGCACAGGCTGCGAGAGCTACTGTGGCGGTCATTATCCTGCGGAGCATATCTTGAGTTTTGAGTTTTGAATTCAAAATCCTATCCCACTGTTCCCTCAAGCGACACGCTGAGCAGCTTCTGCGCCTCGACGGCGAACTCCATCGGCAGCTTGTTGAGCACGTCCTTGGCGTATCCGTTCACGATGAGACCCACGGCTTGCTCGGTGGGTATGCCGCGCTGGTTGCAGTAGAAGAGCTGGTCTTCCGAGATCTTCGACGTCGTAGCCTCGTGCTCCACTATCGCCGTGTCGTTGTGTATGTCCATGTAGGGGAAGGTGTGCGCTCCGCAGTCGGAGCCGAGCAGCAGCGAGTCGCACGACGAGTAGTTGCGTGCGTTGTCGGCGTTGCTTGTGGCGCGCACCAGTCCGCGGTACGAGTTCTGGCTATGTCCGGCTGAGATGCCCTTCGATATGATTGTCGACTTGGTGTTCTTGCCCATGTGTATCATCTTCGTGCCGGT
>OIZF01002189.1_pt1 | contig 9991 bp, 7 predicted proteins | sample 1588471 | NCBI WGS metagenome assembly OIZF01 (sample SAMN03283279) | human gut metagenome | biome: human-associated habitat; material: feces | host: Homo sapiens | place: Peru | collected 2012
GTGAAGGAGCTCAACAAATCATTGATCATAAATATGAAGAAGAAATCATCAATGATGGATATCTTCATGTAAAAGGATATGGTATAGCTTTTTATAAGAAATATTGTTATGTGGTTAAAGTAAATAATGATTTATAAACGATATCTTGATATCAAGATATCGTTTTTTAGAGGTGGAAAAGATATTTATAAAAAGAATATTATCTTTTTTTATGATAAGTTGTGGTAAAATACATTCAAAGGAGAGGTAGTAATGAAAGATTTAAAAGAAAAATGGAAAGGACTAATTAAAACTAAAAAAGGAAAAGGCATTTTGTTAGGTATTTTAGTTATAATTATAATAATTTTTGTAGGTGTCCTTTATATAAATAAAGATAAGACATTACAGTTAAATAAAGAAACAGTAGAAGTTGAGTATGGAAAAACATATAATCCAAGCTTGAAAGAAATTGTAAAAGATTATGGAGATTATAATAGCAAAGATTTAAAATTAGAAAGTACCATTAAAAATGAAGAAGGCAAAGAATATCCAAGTGTTGGAAAATATGAAGTCAAAGTAACCTATAAAAAACAAGAAGTAACACAAAAAGTAGAAGTAAAAGATACAACAAAACCAGAATTAACAGTTCCAGAAAATATTGAAATTTTACAAGGAACAGACTTATCAACATTTGATTTTAAATCTTTATTAAATGCTACTGATTTGTCAGAGTTAAAAGATTATGAAATTGATTATTCAAAGGTTGATGCAAATACTGTAGGAGAATATGAGGTAAATGTTTCAATCCAAGATAAATATGAAAATAAAACAGATGCTAAAGTTAAAGCTACAGTAATTGAAAAACCAACTATTAATGATGATGAAGTTGTTGTTCAAGAAGTTGTAACAAATGAAGATGGAACAAAAACTGTTAAGAACTCTGTAAAGAAACAAGCAGAGGCTACAGATAAGAAAGTAGTATCAAACAGCAACAATACAAATAAAAATACATCAAGTTCAAGCACTACAACAGGTGGAAGTACTTCCACATCTGGAAATACTTCTTCAAGCAATAAAAACAATACTAGCAGTTCATCAAATAGTAATTCTAGCAGTAATAATGGAAGTAGTTCTTCTAAACCATCAAGTGGTTCAAGTAATTCAAATAACTCTGGAAGTAGTTCATCTAATAGTGGTTCATCATCAACAGGTGGAAGTACTTCCACATCACATACTCATATTGCAGTTGGTAATAGTGGAAAATGGGTAAACTCTTATAGTGAGGTAGATAAAGCATTTAGTGAAATAGGAACTTATTGGGAAAACAAACTTGATAGTGGAGAAATTGATTTTCAAACATATTGTAGAAAATGTCCTATAGGCTATACTGATGTTCATAGTTGTACCTGTGGTAAGATTACATGGGATTGGCAATACAATTAAAAAAACACTTGCGTGGCACTCTTGCTATAGAATAATAGGAAGTAAGTTTTAAAAAGAGATATTTAATTTAGAATATTGTAAAAGGAAAGCTATTTTAAAAAAAGAATGCTTCCTTTTTTCTTTTTTTATGATAAGTTGTGGTAAAATACATTCAAAGGGGTGAGGGTATGTATATTTTAAAAGTTCTTGTTGAACATTCTTCTTATCAATTAAATCGTACTTTTGATTATCTATCCAATGATTATGTAGAAACAGGGTGTCGCGTAAGTATTCCTTTTGGTAGACAAAAAATCATTGGTTATGTCACAGAATGCTATCAAACAGATAAAACCAAACACCAATTAGAAGAAGAAAAAGGTTTTCGTTATTCTTTTATTATTCAAATTATTGATCAAAAGCCTTTATTAAATAAAGAACTACAAGAACTGGCTAAGTATATGGCAAAGCAAACCTTATCGACCCAAATAAGTTGTTTACAATGTATGCTTCCAATTCAATTAAAACCAAAGAGTCAAAAGACAGTAGGAATTAAATATGAAAAAGTTATTTCTTTTATTAAAGAAATGCCTTTAAAAACACCTAAACAACAAGAAGCATTAAATTATATAAAAGAACATCCTTTACTCTCTGTAAAGGATTGTCCATATTCTTTAACGGTTTTAAATAATATAGAAAAACAAGGGGCTATTCAAATTATTCAACAAGAAGTTTATCGTAATCCCTATCATGAAAATATTCAACAAAATGATTTTCCTTTAACACCTATGCAACAAAAAGTTGTTAATGAAATTTTATTATGTCATGATTTTCAAACCTATTTACTTCACGGGGTGACAGGCTCAGGAAAAACAGAAGTCTATCTTCAATTATCAAGACATATTATTGAACAAGGAAAAACAGTGCTAATGATGGTTCCTGAAATAGCGTTAACACCAATGATGGTTGCTGCTTTTAAAAGTCGCTTTGGTAAACAAGTGGCGATTCTTCATTCTAAACTTTCTTCAGGAGAACGCTATGATGAATACCGTCGTATTGTAGAAGATGAAGTGAAGATTGTCGTGGGGGCGAGAAGTGCCGTTTTTGCGCCTCTTGAAAAAATAGGACTCATTATTATGGATGAAGAACATGATGCAAGTTATAAACAAGAAAGTAATCCACGTTACTTAACTTCTCAAATAGCTAGATGGCGTGGTAAGTATCACGAATGTCCGGTGGTTTTAGGAAGTGCAACGCCTTCGTTAGAAAGTTATAGCCGTGCTTTAAAAGGAGTTTATCATTTATGTTCATTACCTAAGCGAATCAACCAAAAACCTCTACCTACAATTGAAATGATTGATATGGTAGAAGAAATCAAACATCATAATTATGACCTTTTATCAAATAAAATGAAAACAAAAATTCAAGAGACGCTTGATAAAAATGAACAAGTGATGTTGTTATTAAATAAAAGAGGGTATGCAAGCTATATGCGTTGTTTATCTTGTGATGAAGTGCTAAAATGTCCTCATTGTGATGTTTCTTTGACGTATCATAAAGATAGCAAAACAATGCGTTGTCACTATTGTGATTATCAGGTTCCCTTTGTAAAAAAATGTTCACATTGTGGAAGTACTAATGTAAAACTTATTGGTAGTGGTACGCAAAAGATTGAAGAATATTTAGAAAATAATTTTTTAAATGCACGGGTAATTCGTTATGATGTGGATTCAACCCGAAAAAAAGATGGGCACCATCAATTATTAAAACGTTTTGAAAATCAAGAAGCGAATATTTTAGTAGGAACGCAAATGATTGCGAAAGGGTTAAACTTTGAAAATGTGACTTTTGTTGGGGTCATTAATGCAGATCTATCATTAAATATTCCTGACTTTCGTGCCAATGAAAGAACTTATCAGCTTTTAGAACAAGTTTCTGGTAGAAGTGGTAGAGGTAAGAAACAAGGAACGGTCATGATTCAAACGTATAACCCTGATCATTTTGTTTTACAATGTGTTAAAAATCATGATTATCAAATGTTTTATAAAAAGGAAATGGAAATAAGGCAACTAGCGAAATATCCACCATACTGTTATTTGATTAGTGTTTTAGTACAGGGGAAAAAGGAAGAAGAAGTGACATGGAGTGCTACACAAATGAAAGAATATTTGAAAAAACAACTTCCACATGTTGGTGTTTTAGGACCAGCACCGTGTACGATATATAAGATGAGTGATATCTATCGTCAAAGAATGACACTCAAGGTCACAAAGACAGATCATCTTTATGAAACATTACAGATGATGATGGATTATTATAATAAAAAAGGAAAGGTAAATGTGATATGTGATTTTAATCCATACACAACACTCTAGTTATGGCAAGAATACATGCGTATAGAATATTAAATCAATATTTTGAAGATGAAAGTTTTTTAAATATTGCATTAAATGAAGAACTAAAGAAAAGTGAATTAAAAAGAGAAGATAAAGATTTATGTACGACCATTGTTTATGGAACAATTCAAAATCTTTTAGCGATTCAATATCAATTACAACCTTATATCAAAGGAAAAAGAGTTAAAAAGAAAATAAAGACACTACTTTATTTATCTTTATATCAACTGATGTATTTAGATAAAATACCTGAATATGCAGTTATTAATGAAGCAGTAAATATTGCTAAAAAACAAGGCTATCAAACAAGTAGGTTTGTTAATGCGGTTTTAAGAAATTTTGTAAGAAATGAAAGAAGATCTTTAGAAGATTTAGATGAATTAGAAAGAATTTCAATTGAAACATCACATCCTTTATGGATGGTTAAAATGTTTAATAAACAATACGGTTTAGAAAAAACAAAAAAGATTTGTTTAGAAGATAATACACCTCCTACTAGAAGTGGACGTGTCAATACTTTAAAAGCAAGCAAAGAAGAATTATTAAAAGAAGGATGCTTTAAAGAAGGAACTTTATCTAAAGATGCACTTCTTTATGATAAAGGAAATCTCGCTTTAACTTCTTATTTTAAAGAAGGAAAAGTAACAATTCAAGATGAATCAAGTCAGCTTGTTGCTAGATTACTTGATCCTCAAAAAACAGATTATGTTTTAGATATGTGTAGTGCACCAGGAAGTAAAACAACGCATTTAAGTGCTTTAATGGAAAATCAAGGAAAGATCGAGGCTTATGATCTTTATGAACATAAAGTCAAACTTGTAGAATATAATTTAAGACGTTTAGGTGTTAAAAATGTACACATTCAAGCAGGAGATTCAACGAAGTTAAAAGAGGTTTACTCAGAAAAAACATTTGACCGTATTTTATTAGATGCTCCTTGTTCAGGATTTGGTGTTTTAAAACGTAAACCAGAGATTAAATATCACGATTCTTCTATCATGGATGGGCTTGTTTCTTTGCAGGCACTTTTATTGGAAAATGCGTATTATTTATTGAAAAATGATGGTACAATGGTATATAGTACATGTACAATCAATAAAAAAGAAAATGAATTAATGATTCAAAAATTTATTGAAAAACATCCAGATATGGAAGTTATTAAACAACGTACAATATTAAATTATGAATATCACACAGATGGATTTTTTATGTGTAAGATGAAAAAGGGTTAAAAGATGGAACATTTATATAATTATTCGTTAGAAGAATTAACAGAATATTTTCAATCAATTGGGGAAAAAGCATTTCGTGCGAAACAAGTTTTTCAATGGCTTTATCAAAAAAATGCTTATGATTTCCAAGAAATGTCTAATATTTCTAAAGATCTAAGAGAAAAATTAGAAAAAAATTGTGTTATTGATCAATTTGAAATCAAAGAAAAACAAGTATCCAGTGATGGAACAATCAAATACTTATTTTCTTTAGTTGATGGTAATTTAATTGAAGCAGTTTTAATGCAACACGATTATGGACAATCATTATGTGTGACAAGTCAAGTCGGATGTAATATGCAATGTGCATTCTGTGCCAGTGGTTTGTTAAAGAAACAACGTAATCTAACAGCGGGAGAAATGGTCAACCAAGTCATGGCCGTAAGTAAAGATACAGGAATTCGTATTTCTCATGTAGTTGTCATGGGTACGGGAGAACCTTTTGATAACTATGATGAAGTCATGAAATTTGTTAGAATTATTAATCATCCTCATGGGCTAGCCATTGGAGCAAGACATATTACGATTTCAACATGTGGACTTGTGAATATGATTGAACGTTATAGAAATGAAGGAATTCAAACAAACTTAGCGATTTCTTTACATGCTCCAAATGATGAAATTCGTGATCAGTTAATGCCAGTTAATAAAGCTTTTAATATGGATGTTTTAAGAAAAGGTATCCAAGATTATATTGAAAAAACAAATCGTCGTGTCACATTTGAATATATTTTATTAGATGGAGTGAATGATTCACTCGCACATGCAAGACAACTTGCTCATTATATGAGAGGTTTAAATGCCTATGTGAATTTAATTCCATATAATAGTGTTGATGAACATGGTTTCCAACCAAGTACAAATGTTGAAGTTTTTAAAGATGAGCTTTTAAGATTACATATCAACTGTACGGTTAGAAAAGAACATGGTAGAGATATTGATGGTGCTTGTGGACAATTAAGAGCAAAACGCAGTGGGGTGATATAATGGAGTACTATGCATTGACAGATATTGGTAAGATAAGAGAAAAAAATCAAGATCAAGCAGCCACAGCTATTAACTTAAAAGATCAGGTTTTAGGTGTTGTTTGTGATGGTATGGGCGGACATAAAGCAGGAGAAATTGCTTCTCATGTTGTAGAAGAACATGTTTTAACATGCTTTAAGGCAAATCCACCTTTTATTGATGATGATGAAGTTAAAAATTGGCTTATGGATACGGTTTTAGAAGCTCATCAAATCGTTAAAAGAATGGCTAATATGCAAGAAGACACCAAAGGTATGGGAACGACTGTTGCCATTTGTGTGGTAAGTGGGAATGATGCTTTTTTATGCCATGTAGGAGATAGTCGTATTTATCTTTATGATGAAGAAGAAATTACACAAATGACGAAAGATCATACACTTGTCAATGAACTTATTGAACGTGGAGCTATTACGAAAGAAGAAGGAAAGAATCATCGCCAGAAGAATGTTTTAATGCAAGCAATTGGTGTAGAGATGGATATTGTTCCCTCTATTCAAAAAGTTGAATTAAATGGGAAGAATATTTTAATATGTAGCGATGGATTATTTAATTCATTAGAAGATCAAAAAATCTTAGAAATTGTGAAAAAAGAAATGGATATAAAAGAAAAAGTTCATCTTTTAATAGAACAAGCAAATGAACATGGTGGACGTGATAATATCGCAGCTGTGTTAATAGAAGGAGGACGTTAGGATGAATAAAATCATTGCAGAACGTTATGAATTATTAGACGTTATTGGTAGAGGTGGAATGGCAGATGTTTATCTTGCAAATGATACGATTTTAAATCGTACAATTGCGATTAAGATTTTAAGAACTTCGCTTGCTAAAGATCCTGTTTATATTGCAAGATTCCAAAGAGAAGCGAGTGCAGCTGCGGCTTTGTCTCATAAAAATATTGTTGAAATCTATGATGTTGGAGAAGATAATGATCAATATTACATTGTTATGGAATATGTTCCGGGACGTACTTTAAAAGAATTGATTGCTAAACGAGGGGCTCTTCATGTCATGGAAGCTATTGATATTATGAAACAAGTTCTATCAGGAACAGCAAGAGCACATCAAATGGGAATTATTCATCGTGATTTAAAGCCTCAAAATATTTTAGTTACAGATTCAGGAACAGCAAAAATTGCGGATTTTGGGATTGCTTCTATTCAATCTTTAACACAATTTACTCAAACAGATGTGATTATGGGTTCTCTTCATTATTTAGCACCTGAACTTGCACGTGGTGAAAAAGCAACAGTTCAAAGTGATATTTATGCTTTAGGAATTGTTTTTTATGAATTATTGAGAGGACAAGTTCCTTTTAATGGTGAATCTCCAGTAAATATTGCTTTAAAACATATGCAAGAAGAATTACCTTCATTAAGAGAATTTAATCCTTCTATTCCTCAATCAGTAGAAAATATTGTTATCAAAGCAACTGCTAAAAATTTAAATGATCGTTATAAAAATGCCAGTGAGATGTTGGAAGATCTTCAAACATGTCTTTCTCGTGGCGATGAAGAAAAACTTGTTTTTAATCATGACGGTGAAAGTGATCCAACAATTGTCGTTAATCCTCGTCAAATCTTTGATAATAATGAAGAGGAACCAAAGGAAGAAGTTGTTGAAGAAAGAAGTACGCGAAAACCTAAAAAAGCATCAGCACCGAAAAAGAAATTAGATCCAAAAATTATTGCTGGAATCGTGGCAGGTGTTGTCGTTGTTTTAGGATTGATTTTCTATTTTGTATTCTTATCACCTGGTAAAACTGATGCAAGTGTCATGCCTGATCTTGTTGGTATGACTCAAAAAGAGGCAAAAACATTATTAGAAGATTATGGTGTAACGATTAATGAAGATATGGTTTATAAGGAATTATCGGATACTTATAAAAAAGGTCTTATTACCAAAACAGATCCTAAAAAAGGTTCTTCTATAAAAAAAGGAGATGTTGTTACAATTACAGTATCTAAAGGTAAATATATTGTCTTAGATAATTATGTGGGAATGTCTTATGAAGATGCTAAAGATGTTTTAGAAAATCAATATGGATTTACTGTTGATGAAAAATATGAAGTTTCTGATGAAGGAGCAGGAACAGTTATTGGGCAAAGTTTAGATGAAGGTTATAAACAAGATCCTACTGATAAAAGTCGTTCAATTACACTTACAGTTTCTAAAGGTTCTTATGTTATTTTGGAAAATTATGTAGGAATGAAATATGAAGAAGCGGAAAGTAAGTTAAAAGCATTAGGATTTAATGTCACAAAACGTGAACAAAGTTCTGATGAAGATAGTGGTACAGTTATTGATCAAAATCTTGCCAGTGGATATAAAGTAGACCCATCAGAAAAAAATAGAAATATTACTTTAACGGTTTCAACAGGTTATAGTCAAACAGTACCATCGGTTATTGGTTTATCACCAGATAGTGCAAAGACAAATCTTACAAACTTAGGTTTTGTTGTTTCAATGGTTGGAGAACAATTCCCTGAAGATGGTAGCGGTGATGAAAGATACATCGGTGCTGTTTATAAACAAAGTATTGATGCAGGAACAACAGTTACAAAAAAACAAACGGAAATTACAATTTACTATTATGAAGACTGATGAAAAAGGAAGAATTATAAAAGCACTTGCGGGTTTTTATTACATTGATGATGGAAAAACCATTCATCAATGTAGAGCTCGTGGAAAATTTAGAAAAGAAGATATAAAACCAGTTGTTGGAGATTTTGTGGAATTTCAAAGTGGAAGTCACGATGACGGTTATCTTTTGAAGATTCTTGAAAGAAAAAACGTTTTGAAAAGACCACCTGTTGCCAACGTAGATCAAGCATTACTGGTATTTTCAAGAAAAGAACCAGATTTTTCAACAACACTTTTAGATAAGTTTCTATTATTGATAGAATATTATGATATTGAACCAATTATTGTGATTTCAAAAATGGATCTTGAAAGTGGTGATCATATTCACCAGTATATTGATGAATATAGAAATGCTGGATATAAAGTTATTGAAACAAGTTCTAAACAAGGAAAAGGAATTGAAGAAATTAAAGATATCTTTAAAGATAAGGTAACTGTGATTACAGGACAAAGTGGTGTCGGTAAATCAAGTTTATTGAATGCTTTAGATATTTCACTTAATCTAGAAACAAATCAAATTTCCAAAGCTTTAGGAAGAGGAAAACATACGACGCGACATGTTGAACTTTTAAAGATGTATGATGGTTATGTAGGCGATACACCTGGGTTTTCATCATTAGAATTAGAAATGGAACCAACAGAAGCAGCGAGAGCTTATCATGATTTTGATGAACTTGCTTATGATTGTAAGTTTAGAGGTTGTCTCCATGATAGTGAACCTCATTGTGCTGTAAAAGAAGCTGTTGAACAAGGAAAGATTTCTAAAGAACGTTATGAACATTATTTAATAATGCTTAAAGAATTAAAAGAAAAGAAGGAGAAAACTATACTTACCTTGTATTATATTTTGGCGAATATAAGAACGAGGATAAAGAGTATAGAGATTGGAGAATTATTAAAGGAAGACAAGAAACATATGATGCTATTAAGAATGAGTTATTAGCACAGGATGATTCTGATACTGATACTTTATTAGATATTTCAAAATCATATGTTATTGCACAACCACCTGTAATTACTGATAAAACTCCAAGAATTACATTTGACAATATGCTGTCAATTTATTCATTTATGTCTAAGATGCTTATTAGAGGATTAGTAGTAGATGATTCTTCATTTTCCATTGAAGAATATTATGATGGAGAATAATTAAATATGAATTGCTATCGTACATATAGTTACGATAGCAATTTAATTAAGTAATTAAAAAGGCGGTATTAGTATGAAAGGAAAATTTAATAGTAAGAAAAAATCAAA
>OIZF01002190.1_pt1 | contig 9990 bp, 10 predicted proteins | sample 1588471 | NCBI WGS metagenome assembly OIZF01 (sample SAMN03283279) | human gut metagenome | biome: human-associated habitat; material: feces | host: Homo sapiens | place: Peru | collected 2012
CAATGTGAAAATGGCACCTACTGATTGTATAAAATAATTTTGAACACCTACTTATGATTAAACTATACGACTTGCAGCGCATCACCCACGAACACGCCGATGAGTACAAGGCCGCCATGGCCCGCGTGATTGACTCGGGGTGGTTTTTGCAGGGCGACGAAACGAAACAATTTGAACACGACTATGCCCACTACATCGGCACACAACATTGTGTGGCGGTGGCCAACGGACTTGATGCGCTTTACCTCATACTGCGCGCCTATAAGGAGATGGGGGTGATGGCTGATGGCGACGAAATCATCGTGCCGGCCAACACCTACATTGCCACCATATTGGCTATTACACGCAACAATCTCAAACCTGTATTGGTGGAACCTACTTGGCACCACCTGGAACTTGACACCGACCGCGTGGAACAGGCCATCACACCGCGCACACGGGGCATCATGACGGTGCACCTGTACGGACGACTGGCGTGCAACGAGCAGTTGCTCGACATTTGCCGCCGCCACCACCTCAAACTGATGGAGGACAATGCACAAGCGCAGGGTTGTACCTTCAATGGCAAACGCACCGGTTCGTTGGGCGATGCCGCAGCGCACAGCTTTTACCCTGGCAAAAACATCGGGGCCATGGGCGATGCTGGGGCCGTCACAACCGACGATACGGAACTTGCCGCCACCATTCGCGCCCTGGCCAACTATGGCAGCGAACGCAAATATGTCTTCAAGTATGCGGGCATCAACAGCCGCATGAGCGAGATGGACGCTGCTGTGTTGCGCATCAAACTCAAATATCTTGACCACGACAATGCCCGCCGCCAGCAGTTGGCCGACTTTTACTACAGCCACATCAGCAATCCGCTCATCACGCTGCCCGAGCGTCTGCCCGATGCCCACAATGTGTACCACCAGTTTCCCATATTCTGCAAGGAGCGCGACCAGTTGCAAACGTTTCTTGCACAACAGGGGGTGCAAACGCTCATTCACTACCCTATCCCCCCGCACAAGCAGCAATGCTATTATGAGGCATGGGGCCACAAGCTCTCATTGCCTGTTACAGAGCGCATTCATGCCGAGGAACTTTCTATCCCTATGAGTCCGGTGGTCTCTGCCGATGAGGCGCAACAAGTGGTTGATGTGCTCAATAAATGGCAAGGTACGTCACAAAATGCCATTTAATGGCACATTAGTTGTTATCTTTTTGGTAATTTTGTGCATAAATACAGAACAATGCCGACTCACATGAAATACACCATATTCAACCGCCGCACAGAACTATTGCGCGTGCCCTTGGCCAAGGCCATGTTCTACGAGGCTTATGGCAACTACTGCTATGGGGTGTTTCCCAACAAGCAGAAGGTGATGCTGCCCGTTGGCCTCACCACCGTTGAGGAGATGCTGCACAAGCAGGCTGTCGAAACGGCACCAACCTTCCTGCGCATTGGCAAACGCTACATTGTCAATGCCGACATGATTGTGCAAGTTAACCTTACCAACCATAAGTTGGTACTCTCCGACTTTGAGCATGAGGGTAACTTTGCCCTGCCCATGTCGAAAGAGGCACTTAAAACTATCAAACGACTTTACGAAGACAATACTTTATGGAAATAGGCGAAAGCATCATTATTGGCCGCATGGGGCAACAACCGCTACACCTGTCCGACGCCAGCATCGACCCGCAGCACGCCACACTTACGCGCACCTCGGCCGACTCGTATGTAATTGAAGACCACGACTCGGCCAAGGGAGTCTTTGTGTTTGGCTTGCGCATCATGCGCAAAAGCATCAAGGCTGACACGCCTTTATTTTTAGGCTCTTTCAAAACCTCGGTCAAGCAACTGCTTACCGATGCCTCGCGCATCAACCTGCAACAGGTGTGGAACGACTACGACAAGCAAAAGCGCAAGTGGGACCGCTACTCCATGTTGGTCAACTCCATTCGTATGCTCACCCCCATACTGACCATGCTCGTCACACAGATGGTGGGTCAAAACTGGCTGGTGTCGTGCATTGTGCTGCTGGCTGTCATGGCCATCGCCATCTTTGCTGGCGAAAAGGTGCTCGAAAAGAAGACCGTCGCTTTGGCCACCCTCAACGCACAGATGCAAACCACCTACGTTTGCCCGCACTGCCACAAATTTCTTGGCTTCGTCCCCTACTCTGTGCTAAGCGGCAAAAAGTATTGCCCTAATTGCGGCGTGCCAATTAAGTAACGCGCTGGCGGAGTTCTTTGTTAACGGGTTAATAACTTGTTTACTAATTCCGCCGACGCATAACTCACACACATCATGAACCCCAAACACATCATACTCACCCTGCTTCTCATGCTTTGCCCCATTGGCATGGCAGCACAGAGCACCATTACACGTAATAAGCCGAAACCGCCTGTAACGAAACCTAAACCTGCGGCAAAGCCGAAGGCTAAACCTGCACCACGGCGCAATAGCAGCACTACTGGTTTGTCGGCCGAGCTTAACAAGCTCATTAACAATATGGTGTATGTGTCGGGCGGCACTTTTATCATGGGAGGTGATGACAGTTCTGACCAAATGCCTACCCACAGCGTCACCCTCAGCAGCTACTATATCTGCAAGTATGAGGTAACGCAAGCCCTTTGGCGTGCCGTCATGGGCAGCAATCCGTCAAACTTCAAAGGTAACAATCAGCCCGTTGAAAATGTAAGTTGGTACGATTGCCAAACCTTTATCAAACGCCTCAACAGCTATACAGGCCGCAACTTCCGCCTGCCCACCGAGGCCGAATGGGAGTTTGCCGCACGCGGCGGCAACTACAGCCACCATTACAAATGCAGTGGCAGCAACTACATTCACGATGCGGCATGGTACATCGACAACAGTAATAAACGCCCCCACCCCGTGGGCACCAAGCATCCAAACGAACTTGGCCTTTATGACATGAGCGGCAATGTGTGTGAATGGTGCAGCGACTGGTACGGCTCATACAGTTCTTACTCACAAACCAACCCAACTGGGCCTAACAGCGGCTCTTCCCGCGTGCACCGCGGAGGCTCTTGGCGCTACAACGCCAGGTACTGCCGCACGCCGGAACGCAGCAGCAATAGCCCCGACTACTGCGTAAACTACATCGGTCTCCGCCTCGTCCTCTCCCAGTTATAATAGATCAAACTCACACACATCATGACCCCCAAACACCTCATTCTCGCTCTGCTCCTCATGCTTTGCCCCATTGGTATGGCAGCACAGAGCACCATTACACGCAATAAGCCGAAACCGGCTGTAACGAAACCTAAACCTGCGGCAAAGCCAAAGGCTAAACCGAAAGCCAAGCCCAAACCTGCACCACGGCGCAATAGCACAAGCCATTCGAACAACACAAGCCACCCAGGCAGCACAAGCAACACGACTGGTTTGTCAGCCGAACTTAACAAGCTCATCAACAACATGGTATATGTGTCAGGTGGCACTTTCACCATGGGCGGCACAAGCGAGCAAGGCAGTGATGCCGAGTCTGACGAAAAACCTACCCACAGCGTCACTCTCAGCAGCTACTATATCTGCAAGTACGAAGTGACGCAAGCCCTTTGGCGAGCCGTCATGGGCAGCAATCCGTCTGAATTCAAAGGCGACAACTTGCCTGTCGAATGCGTGAGTTGGAACGACTGCCAAAGCTTTATCAACCGCCTCAACAGCTATACAGGCCGCAACTTCCGCCTACCAACCGAAGCAGAATGGGAGTTTGCCGCACGTGGTGGCAACTACAGCCGCCACTACAAATACAGCGGCAGCAACTACATTGACGATGTGGCATGGTATGGTGACAACAGCGGTGACCGCACCCATCCCGTTGGCACCAAGCAAGCCAACGAACTTGGCTTGTACGACATGAGCGGCAATGTGTGGGAATGGTGCAGCGACTGGTACGGCTCATACAGTTCTTACTCGCAGACCGACCCTATAGGGCCAAATAATGGGTCTAACCGAATGGATCGCGGTGGCTGCTGGGGAAATTTCGCCAAACGCTGCCGCCCGGCTTACCGTAGCTACGGCACGCCCGGCTACCGCGACCACGGCCGCGGGCTCCGCCTCGTCCTCTCCCAGTTATAATATCCTTGTAAAGAAAAGAGCCTGAAGCAAAAACGCGACAAAAGGAGGCGACGGGAGTAGCCGACGATGTCGTGTTTATGCTTCGGGCGATAAATAGATACCGCCTGTGGCAACATTTACAACAAAGGTATTTACTACAAAGACATATACCACAAAAGTCATACCCCACAACTAACACCATCCACCTCACCATGCGCCAACTGCTACTTTTACTCTGCATACTGCTCCCGCACTTGCTGCCTGCCCGCACCATCTACGTGGTGTCGGTGGGCATAGCCAAATACCAATACATCAACCCCTTGCGGCAAACCGAGAATGATGCAACTGACATGGCGGCGCTCTACCGCACACACACAACGCACGTCACACTGCTCACAGGGAAAAATGCCACACGACAGAGCATCTGCACAACGCTAAGAAATGTCTTTGCACAAGCAGGAACCGATGACGTGGTGGTGTTCTTTTTCAGCGGACACGGCAGCAAAGGCGGATTGTGCGCCTACGACACACGAGGGGCGTCTACCTGCATCAGCTATGGCGAGATAGCCAAAATCATTAAAGGTTGCCGTGCCAACAACAAACTGCTGTTTATTGATGCCTGCTATGCCGGCGGCCTGCGCCACGACAGCAACGCTGCCGCTTCTGCACAAAGTTCGTTTGACAAAACCGAGGGGGTGATGCTGTTTCTCTCGTCGCGTACCAACGAGACCTCGCGTGAAAATCCATACGGACGCAACGGGCAGTTTACACGCTACCTGCTGCGTGGCTTGAAAGGCGGAGCCGACAATAACCGCAACCGCATTGTGGAGTCGAAGGAACTCTTCGACTTTGTGGCTGTCAACGTGGCCAAGGCTACCAAGGGCAAGCAGCACCCCGTGATGTGGGGACGCTTTGACAACAACATGCACGTAATGAATTGGAACCCTAAAAGGTAGGGTGTTCAAAAATGGCATCAAAAATGAGAGCGTTTGAGGGATTTCTATTCGTTGTTATTGCAGTTCGATGAAAAGTAAACAGGCGAACGGACTCAAGCACCCAACGCTACCTCTAATGGGGGCGACGCGTCTCGCGTCGGAAAAAGATGCAGCTATTATTTAGTATAGTTTGTATTCTTCTCCTTTCTCTATCCCGACGCGAGACGCGTCGCCCCCATTAGTGCTTGCGTTTTTCGGCAGCACATTTTTGGCAAATAAAAATGACCCCAAAAACGGTCTCGCTTTTGATGCCAATGTTGAACACCCTGCCCCAAAAGGTGATTTCGTCACGCCAAACACGTATTTCATACTTTGAAACGCCATAACCATTGGCAAAAGGCGACAAAGCACCTATCTTTGCATCGTAAACATTAAAACAACCAAGCCATGTATAACAACAACGACACCATCACACAGGGACGCAACAAAGCCCAAAAGCAAAGCAATGATAAGAAACTGCACTTCAAAAGTATGGCAGCCTCCTCATTTGTAGGTGCCATGGCTGGCGCAGGTGCCATGTGGGCTGGCGAAGCCTTTGCCAACGAGCAAAATAATGAGGCTGCCACCGATACCGCTACCGCCGAGGCAGCAGGAGTACAAACCATTGCGCAGCCCAACGAGCAGGAAGTTACTGCCGACACGCTGGCCGCTGAAAGCAAAACACAAGCACAGCACGAGGCCAGCGCCACACCAAAGGCCGATGCCACAACACACAACGCTCACAACGCTCACAACAGCCACACCACACACCACGATGAGCCGCATCTCACTCCGGCCACTCACACGCAAGGATATGCCGCACAGCACGACATTCAAATTGAAAGTGTCGAAACCATGACAACCGACGACGGGCGCACCGTCACCATGGCCGTCGGCACCGTGGACGGCCACATGGCGGCCTTCAAAATGGACGACAACAACCGGGTGGTGGCCTCGTTTGTCGACACCAACGACAACGGCGAGGTGGACGACAATGAAGTGACCGACCTGCGTGGCGAAAACATGACGCTGAACACGCTCACCAATGGCAACAACAATGTACAAATGGCGGCCGACGACACCGAGTCGCCCGAAATTCACGTCATTGCCGTACAAAACGATGTAGACCTTAACGGCCACACAGTGGACGTGGCCCACGTGAGCGTAGGTGACGAACACGTTGCCTTGGTAGACGTTACTCAAAACGGCGAGGTGGACATCATGATGGGCGACAGCAACCACGATGGTCAAATAGACGACAGCGAACTGCACGACATATCTGACAGTCACATGCCCATGCCGTCGGCCGACGATGTGGAGGGGGGCTACGGACAGATGGCACAGTCTGACACCGACCTGCCCGACTACTCCAACGATGCCGATATCACACTATACGACGCATAATGACGAACTAACAAGCGTATGAACATTACACTTAAATGTCCCGCCTGCGGCGCACTGATAAGCGCGGCCAGCATGGCGGGCATTGAACAAAAAACGGCCGAATGCCCCACCTGCCACACCAAGCAACGGTTAGGCGCCTACCTGCCCAAACTGTCGTTGGCTGTTGGCAGCCACACCTACCAGCTGCATTTTGGCAAGCAATGGGTGGGCCGCCTTAAGGAGGGCAATGATGCCGAAATACAAATACCCGACGACACACGCTACATGAGCCGGCACCATGCCATTATCAATGTGCAATGCACCGCCACCGGACTGCGCTGCACCCTCGAGGAGCATGGCAAGAACCCTACCCTGCTGCAAGGCATCGAACTGTGTGAGGACGACATTGTCTACCTCAACGCCAACGACTGCCTCACACTGGGCGAACAACAAATGTACGTAGCTAACGATTTTGCAAAATGAGCCAAAAGCCCTTAACAACTATATCGACTCCACAAGGTTTTAGCGAACTGGGACAGAAACCTAACCAGGAGGACGCGCTTTACCCTGCCCTTGGCCATGCCACCAGCACCACACACGTTTTTGTGGTGTGCGACGGCATGGGCGGACATGCGCATGGCGAGGTGGCGAGCAACTGTGTGGCGCAAGCCATTAGCCAACACACCACGCTGCCCAAACCATGCTCCACGCAACAAATGGAACAGCACTTCAACGAGGGGTTAGCCGAAGCCTATCGTCAACTTGACACACTCGACAAACAGTTTGACGACAGCAGTGGAGGCAAGGCCACCATGGGCACCACGCTTACATTCCTGGCCATTTGCACCGATGGCATACTGTTGGCGCACATTGGCGACAGCCGCATTTACCAATTCAGACAAGGCAAGGGTGTGGTATACCAAACACGCGACCACTCGCTTGTCAACGACTTGATAGCGGCGGGCGAGCTGACGGAAGCCGAGGCACGCACCTGTCCACAACGCAACGTCATCACAAGGGCTGTGCAACCTCATCAGCCTACCATGTCCAAGGCCACGTTCAAAGTCATACCTTACTACCATGTGGCACCTGGCGATGTATTCATGCTCTGCTGCGACGGCATTGTCGAGCAGCTCGACAACAATGATTTGCAACAAATAATGCTTGCCAATCAGCCACTTGCCCAACGCATCGACGCACTCAAACAGACTTGTCGCACACGCGGTACACGCGACAACCACTCATGTTGGGCGTTTGAGATTGAAACGGTTGAACATACGAAGTTGCAACCCGCCCACCAGTCCGAAATTGACGAGGAACGCTTCACCCCCAACGCGCAACCGGCAAAGCAGCCTTCTGCTCCTACCAAACACACTTGGCCTTTAGTAGCCATATTAGTGTGCATTATCTTGCTCTGTTTCAGCGCTGGCTATATGCTTTGGCACAAGCCCCAACAAGCTACCGACGCACCGGCTGCCACCATCCCCCAAAAGGTGGAACAAAAGGTGGAACAAACCACCGAACCAACCGACAGCAACGACTCTGATGCCACACAAGGCACCATCACACGACATCACAAATAAATCCGTTAACGGGTTAACTGGTTGACAGGTAAGTTTGTTCTGCACAACTTATATTGTGTCAAAAACAAAAAGACAAGGGACATAAAAGACACGACTAACTTACCCGTTAACTTGTCAACCTGTTCCCCCGTCAACCAACCTGTTCCCCGTCAACAAAACAGTCAACCCACTAAATAAATACAGACGCACCATACTATGACCGACAATTCCACCCCCCGCGAGGGGTTGCTTGCCATTGGCACCACTCTTGCCAATGGCAAATACCGTATAGAAAAATACCTGGCATCGGGCGGCTTTGGCAATACCTACATGGCCACCGACACTGCCTTTGACGAAAGAGTTGCCATCAAGGAACTCTTTATTAAAGGCGTGTGTGGCCGCATGGACAATGCAACTGACATCTCCATCAGCCTTACCGAGAACCAGCGCACATTCAATGCACAACGCGAAAAGTTCCGCAAGGAGGCACGCCGCCTGCGCAAACTTGAAAACAAGCACATTGTACGGGTGCACGACTTGTTCGACGAGAACGGCACCACCTATTATGTGATGGACTTTATCGAAGGCGAAAGTCTGTCTACCCGTCTCAAACGCACCCACCAGCCAATGACAGAGGCCGAAGTGCTCCCCATTCTGGGCCAAGTGCTTGATGCGCTCGAAACGGTTCACAACGAGGGCATTTGGCACCTCGACCTCAAGCCTGCCAACATCATGGTTGACTACAAAGACAACGTGCAACTCATTGACTTTGGTGCGAGCAAACAGCTGCGCAATGCCGACGGCAACTCTCTCTCCACCTCATCGGCCCTGGCTTGCACGCCTGGCTATGCCCCGTCCGAACAAATGGAACAGAACATCGAAAAGTTTGGTCCGTGGACAGATCTCTACGCGCTCGGTGCCACACTTTACCACTTACTCACACTGCAACAACCGCCCTCGCCATCAGACATTGACGAGGACGCCACAGAGGCTCTGAAATTGCCTGCCGCCGTGAGCAAAAAGACTGCCGACCTCATCAAGTGGCTCATGAAACCGAACCGCAAGATGCGTCCGCAATGCGTGGCCGACGTCAAACAGTTCCTGGCCGAAACGCCAACAAAGCCGCAACCCAAACCGCAATCCAAACCGCAACCTTCAAAGTCTGCTACCAAGACGGCCGATGATGATGGCGACACCATTTTGAAAGGCGGCAAAAGTACCAAGACCTCCACACAGGCCAACGGTCGCAATACAACACCTACAACAGAGCACAAAGGCAAATCAAACCAAACCGTCATCATAGGCTGTATTCTGACCCTCGTCATTGTGGGAGCATTTGGTTACGGCATGTGGCACGACCGAAGTGAAGCCCAAGACGCATCGGTGGCTGTTGACAGTGACAGTGTGGCAGCAGAAGTGGTGCAGAAATCGGTAACCAATCTGATGGTGTCAGTAAACGCTGGTCCGAAGAACATGCGCAACTATGCCTATACCGGCAGCATTGCCGATACGATTGGTGCACTGCCGCAGGGCTTTGGTACGGCCAAATTTGAAAAATATGGAAGCATTCCTGCCGCCACCTATTCAGGTCACTTTACCAATGGCTTGTGCAACGACCAAACGGGCGATGCCACGCTGAAGTTTGATAATGGCGATACGTATAAAGGTACCTTTAACAATGGCTACTACGAGCAAGGCACCTACACCTTGAAGGATGGTTCATACTTCACAGGCACATTCAAAGAGGGCAATCCCTACAAAGGTAAATGGTACAACAGCGACGGCTCGTTCTCTGAAGAAATAGGTAAGTAAATATTGCTGTCCATGAAATCGTGAATATCCGAACCGTCTCAAACATCAAAACGCAAGCACAAAACGCAAATATTGCTGTCCGGTCAACCCATTCTGATATTATCGCTCACGGATCGCACCGATTGCACGGATTTTTTTGCTCATGCAACGTGCTTTAGCACCACGGAGATGACGGATTTTACGGATTTTGTGA
>OIZF01002193.1_pt1 | contig 9981 bp, 5 predicted proteins | sample 1588471 | NCBI WGS metagenome assembly OIZF01 (sample SAMN03283279) | human gut metagenome | biome: human-associated habitat; material: feces | host: Homo sapiens | place: Peru | collected 2012
GTGTGAGATGATTGAGCGCGATGATATTTTGTCTCAGGCGGATAGGTATACCGTTTGTCCATTTGAGCTTTGTCTTGATACGGCGAGCTGGTGTGATAATATCATCTGCGATTACAACTATGTGTTTGACCCGAATGTTTATCTTAAGAGATTTTTTCAGGAGGGGATAAAGGGAGACTATATTTTTCTCATTGATGAGGCACACAATATGGTCGAAAGAAGCAGACAGATGTACAGCGCACAGATATATAAGGAGGATTTCCTTACTGTGAAGCGTATCATGAAGGAGCACAGCCGCTCTATTGAGAAAGCGCTTGACCGGTGCAATAAGATACTGCTTGGGATGAAACGCGAATGTGAGAATTATACGGTATATGATACGCTTGGCAATATGGTATTTTCCTTTATGCGGCTTATGACTCTTCTGGATGAGTTTTTGCAGAAGGCTAATGAGTTTCCGGGGAAAAAGGATGTCATGGATTTTTATTTTGAGCTTCGCAATTTCCTAAACATTTATGATCTGGTGGACGAGCACTACGTGATGTATTCAGAGCTTGAGGCTGATGGCAGATTTATGCTGAAGCTTTTTTGTGTGGATCCGTCGCTTAATATACAAAAGAGGCTGGATAAGGGAAAGTCGGCTGTGTTTTTCTCGGCGACCCTTCTGCCTGTAAACTATTACAAGAGCCTGTTAAGCACAAAAAAGGACAACTATGCCATATATGCTGACAGCACGTTTGACAGTAAAAAGAGGCTGCTTGCGATGGCAACCGATGTGAGCACGAGGTACACGAGGCGCTCAAGGAGTGAGTATGAGCGGATTGCAGGGTATATTAATGCTGTTGTAATGCAAAAGACAGGAAACTATATGGTTTTCTTTCCGTCATATTCTTATATGGAGAATGTTCTGGAGTGTTTCAGGTGGAAAAGCGGTATCAATGTAGCTGAATGTGGTGGAGAAGATACATTTTTACCAGAAAGCTGTGTAAATGTGCTTGTGCAGGGAAGGTTTATGAAGGAGGCTGACAAGGAAAAATTCTTATCAGCATTTTACGAGAAACTTCCAGAAGGAGCTTCACTTGCAGGCTTTTGTGTGCTTGGAGGAATATTTTCCGAAGGAATTGACTTAAAGGATGAGAGCCTTATAGGAGCTGTTATTGTCGGAACAGGGATTCCGATGGTGTGCAGGGAACGTAACATTTTAAGGGATTATTTTGATGAGTTTGGAAAGAACGGGTATTCTTATGCCTATGTTATTCCGGGAATGAATAAGGTGCTTCAGGCAGCAGGAAGGGTTATAAGGACGGATACAGATAAGGGCGTTATTGCACTTCTGGATGACAGATTCATGACTGGTGAATATGAGCGTATGTATCCTAGGGAGTGGAACAGGATATTTCCAGTCAGTCTGGGTAATGCTTATAAATGTATTAAGGATTTCTGGACGGAACAGGATATGTAGAGCATTGATAAAAAATGTACAATGTTAGAACTTGTAGTCGGACTGTATGTGTGATAAAATTTAGACAGATATTATTAAGGTCCGGATATATGATGATTTGGTTTGATTATGGGAGATGGGCTTATGCAGAACGTGGAAGAGATTAATAAGAATATAGAAAGCAAAACTGTAGACAAGCAGGTCTGGCAGTCTCTGGGATTTGATGAATTACAGACTATTGAGATTATCAGAGGAATTGAGAATGGCGTTGATGTGAGTGTGTATTGCAAAGAGGAATTTAACGCTGCCCAGATGAAAGCATTAAGACTTGGTCTGGAAGAAAAACTTGATGTAAGCAGATTTGCAGATGCACAGTATGATTATATGCAGATGGAAGAATTGAAGCAGGCTGTGCGTATTGGAATGAATATGGATGATATATGTAATCCTAAGTTCAGTCATTCTGTTATGAGAGAGATAAGGCTTGCGGCAGAGCTTAATTATGATCTGACCAGGTATGCGAAGCTTGGTTATTCAGGAGAGGTATTAAGACAGATAAGACTTGCAAAAAAAGAAGATATTGACCTTACATTTTTTGTTGAGGATAATTATGATGAATATCAGCTTAATGAGATAAGGCTGGGAATACACAGCTGTGTCGACATAACGAAGTATCTGCTTCATGAGTATAATGGTAAACAGATGGAACAGATAAGACTTGGACTTGAAGAAGGAATTGATGTTACTCCTTATAATATGGTTGGATTTTCGTCGGGACAGATGAAGCAGATAAGACTTGGAATAGAGGAAGGAATTGACGTTTCTGAATATGCAGATCCGTTTATTGATGCGGTAAGCATGAAAGAGGCAAGACACAGAATTTCTGATAAATGGAATGACGAGAAGCCTGTACTTAATGAATTGCAGTCACAGGAAATTCTTATGGGACTTACAAGCGGTGTAGATGTTTCTTTATATGCTGATCCAAGATATACCTTTAAAGAGATGGAGAAGATAAGACTTGCACTTGAGAGAGGAAGTAATCTGGAGGGGTTGCTTAAGTATGGATGTTAAGATGCAGCTATTACAGTACAGTGTTTTGGCAATGAATGGATAAGACCTTCGGAAAGGGGGAACATCATGAGCAATACAGAGATAGTTAATGAAACAGCTGATATAGATGATATCGCGTTACATGAGGTTTATGTATATATTGCAGATGATAATATGAGCGCATCAGTCAGGCTTGGCAAATGTGATGAAGGATATACATATGATGAAGTCATGAATAAGCTATCGCTTAATGGAATTAAGACGGGAATAGACGAAGAAAAAATTCGATGGATGATTTCACAAAAAATATATGACCAGCCTGTTGAAATTGCTGTTGGTAAGCCTGTAAATACAGGAAAAGACGGATATTATGAATTCTTTTTTGATACTGATGCAATTAATAACAACAGACCAACAGTAAGAGAAGATGGTTCTATTGATTATTTTAACCAGAAGAGATTTGAAAAGGTTAATGAGGGGGATCTGCTGGCAAGATATCATGAGCCGACTAAAGGGGAATTTGGCTTCGACATATGCGGGAAGCTGCTTGTGCCTAAACCAGGAAAACCCAAGCCAAGACTGCATGGTAAGGGCTTTAAGACATCTGAGGATGGGAAAGAAACTTATGCTGCAATATCTGGAAAGATTGAATACTGCAACTATGATTTAAGTGTTGTTAATGTGTATGAGGTTAATGGTAATCTTGACATGAGTATGGGTAATATTGACTTTAACGGGGATGTTAATATTACAGGCAGTGTGAGAAGTGGTGTAACAGTTCATGCCATGGGAAGTATATATGTTGGAGGCTTCGTTGAGGGAGCAACACTTATTGCTGGGAAAGATATTGTATTAAAGGATGGTGTTAATACTAAGAATTCAGGAAAGATCGAGGCAGGGGGAAATATATCTGGCAGATTTTTTGAGAATACAGAGGTTATTGCCAAAGGAGACTTACAGTGTAATTATATTCTTAACTGCAGGGTGCTTGCATATGGCAGGGTATTTGTTGAGGGACCAATAGGTTCTATTATAGGTGGTGATGTAACTGGTGTTATGGGAATCAGTACTACATCATGTGGACATGAAAGCAATGTAAAGACTTTGTTGAGGGTTGGTTCGACCAAAGAAATCAGAAAAGAATATGCAGAACTTATTATGGAACTTAAGGAAGTAGACGGACAGATTGAAACTTTTGAAATGGCTAATAAGAAGTTTGAGATGATTAAACAGAACATGCCTGAAAAGTATGATAGTAAAATGGCATTGAAAGTTACCCAGTCAAAGATTGTAAAGATGGCACAGAAAGCCAAGCTTGAAGAAAAGAGCAAGGCATTATACAATCTTATAAGAGATTCAGATAGAGCAGTTGTTAAGGTAAAGAATCATATATATCCAGGAAGCAGGGTGTATATGGATGATAAGACTTACATGCCAAGTTCTGTATTTTCACATATTATTGTTAAGAAGACGCCAAGTACGATTATTCTTAGGGATTATGATGATTAAGTATATTACAGGGAGAGTATTATGATAGAAGAAGTTGTTTCCGTTGAACTTCCGGTACATGAAAGGCTGGTAGTGAGAAAGAACAGGCTTATGAATGAAGAAACAGGGACGGATGTGCCTAGAATATCTATAGTTACAGGTACTCATGGGGATGAACTTGACGGACAGTATATCTGCTATGAGATTATCAGAAGGATTGAGAGAGAGAAGAATAAGCTTAAAGGAATTGTAGACATTTATCCAGATATTAATCCTCTTGGACTTGATACAGGTTCAAGAGGAATTCCTATGTTTGACCTTGATATGAACAGGGTGTTTCCTGGGGATAATAATGGAGCGATGGCTGAATATGTGGCAGCAGGCATTGTTGAAGATATTATTGGAAGTGACTTGTGTATTGACATCCATTCAAGCAATATATTTGTAAATGAGATGCCACAGGTAAGAATTAATGATGATACGCAGGAAAAGCTGCTTCCATATGCGAAGATGATGAATGCACAGTTTGTGTGGATATATTCGTCTATTACTGTGCTTGATGCAACTCTTGCCTACAGCCTTAATCATCTTGGTGTGCCTACTCTTGTTACAGAGATGGGAGTTGGAAACAGAATTACACCAAAGTATTGCAGGGATATTGTTGACGGTATATTTAATCTTATGTCTCATATGGGAATATGGGATGATGAGCCAAAGAATGTGAATGAGCCTATTATCTCTACAGAGGGTGAGGTTACATTTCTTACTGCTAAGGAAAGCGGAATATTTGTTTCGGCAGTTGATTCTATGGGCAAGATTGGAATTGGAACGCATATAGGAGATATTATTGAGCCTATTGAGGGAAGGATAATTCAGAGAATTGAATCGCCTACAGATGGAATTATATTTACATTAAGAGAGAATCCGGTGGTACATAAGGGGGCTCTTATAGCAAGAGTTTATGGTGGCAGATAATGAAGAAAGAGATTATTTATTCTTTAAAGGGTATATATAGAGAAGATTATCAGATAGAAGGCTACAGATTCGGCGGTGGTGAGAAGTCGGCATGTATTGTTGGTGCATTAAGAGGTAATGAGATACAGCAGCTGTATATATGTTCGCAGCTTGTTAAGGCACTTAAAGAGCTTGAGGCTCATGGTGCAATAACGCACAATCATGAGATTCTTGTTATCCCATCTGTTAACAGATTTTCCATGAATGTTGGAAAGAGATTCTGGCCTACAGATAATTCTGATATTAACAGGGCTTTTCCTGGGGATGTTAATGGAGATACAACCAAGCAGATAGCAGGAACACTTTTTGACAGAATTAAGGGTTACAGTTATGGCATACATTTTGCGAGCTTTTATATGCCGGGTGATTTTATTCCTCATGTAAAGATGATGGATACAGGATTTCAGAGTGCGAGTCTTGCCAATCTGTTCGGACTTCAGTACGTTGTTATTAGAAAGCCTAAGCCAATGGATACAGTGACACTTAATTATAACTGGCAGATGAATGGTACTAATGCGTTTTCAATATATACTAACAGCACAGATATGATTGATGAGAAATCTGCAAGACAAGCAGTGTCATCTGTTCTCAGGTTTTTAACCAGAATGGGTATTCTTAAGTACAACAATCACAGTGGATATATTGCAAGTGTTATCAATGAGTTTGATCTTATGGCAGTCAAGACTTATGATGCAGGATTTTACAAGAGACTTAAAGAGCCGGGTGACCCTGTATATCATGACGAGCTTATAGCACAGATTCTTGATCCATGCGAGGGTACTGTTAAGAGTGAGATAATATCACAGACAGACGGTATTGTTTTCTTTGCACATACAGGTCCTACCGTAATGGGTAATCAGGTTGTTTACAAGATAATAAGAAGAATGCATGAATAGTTGTTTGAAAATATGTTTTATTGTGATACAATGATTAAATATTAATAATTAATATAACTAATCTCAGGAGGAAGATATGAGCGGCGTAAAGAGAGTTTTTGTCGAGAAAAAGAAACCATTTGCAGTTAATGCGAAAGAATTACTTGAGGAGATAGGAGGCTATCTTGGAATAAAGACTATTACAGATGTAAGAGTTCTTATTCGTTATGATATTGAGAATCTTTCAGAAGAAACATATAAGAAGGCACTTACTACTGTTTTTTCTGAGCCACCGGTAGATGATGTTTATGAGGGAACATTTCCAGCAGGAAAGGATGATTTCGTGTTCTCTGTAGAGTATCTTCCAGGACAGTTCGACCAGAGAGCTGATTCTGCAGAACAGTGTGTTAAGTTCTTTAACGAGAATGAGATACCGGTTATCAAGACTGCTGTAACTTATGTATTGACAGGAACTGTTACTGATCAGGAGAAGAACAGGATTAAGGAACACTGTATTAACCCTGTTGATTCAAGACAGGCAGCAGAGGATATTCCAGAAACTCTTGTTACTGAATTCAAGACTCCTGCTGATGTTATTTATTTTGACGGATTCAAGGATATGCCAGAGGATAAGTTAAAGGAATTATATGATTCTTTAGGACTTGCCATGACATTTAAGGATTTTAAGTTCATTCAGGAGCATTTTGCTGGCGTTGAGAAACGTGATCCTTCTATGACTGAAATCAGAGTACTTGATACATACTGGTCAGATCATTGCCGTCACACAACATTTGCAACAGAGCTTACAGATGTTAAGTTTAAGGACGGATTCTATAAAGCCCCTATGGAAGCTACATATAACAAGTATCTTTCAGACAGAGCAGAAATATATAAGGACCGTAAGGACAAGTTCGTATGCCTTATGGACCTTGCACTTATGGGTGCTAAGAAGTTAAAGGCTGAGGGCAAGTTAGCTGATCAGGAAGAATCTGATGAGATTAATGCCTGCTCAATTGTTGTTCCGGTTGAGATTGATGGAAAGACAGAAGAATGGCTTGTTAATTTCAAGAATGAGACACATAACCATCCAACAGAGATTGAGCCATTTGGTGGCGCAGCAACTTGTCTTGGTGGTGCTATAAGAGATCCATTGTCAGGTCGTACATATGTATATCAGGCAATGAGAATTACAGGTGCAGCAGATCCTACTGTTCCAGTATCAGAGACAATTCATGGAAAGCTTCCTCAGAGAAAGCTTGTTACAGGTGCTGCTCACGGATACAGCTCATATGGTAACCAGATCGGACTTGCTACAGGATATGTTAAGGAAATATATCATCCTGATTATGTTGCAAAGAGAATGGAGATTGGTGCAGTTATAGCAGCAGCTCCAAGAAGTGCAGTTAAGAGAGAGAATTCTGACCCGGGAGATATCATTATTCTTCTTGGTGGAAGAACAGGACGAGATGGATGTGGCGGAGCTACAGGTTCATCTAAGGTTCATACAGAGGCTTCAATCGAAACATGTGGTGCAGAAGTCCAGAAAGGTAATGCTCCTACAGAGAGAAAACTTCAGAGATTATTCAGAAGAGAAGAAGTAAGTAAATTAATTAAGAAATGTAATGACTTTGGTGCAGGCGGTGTATCAGTTGCCATCGGTGAATTAGCAGATGGCCTTGATATCAACCTTGATAAAGTAACTAAGAAATATGCAGGTCTTGACGGAACAGAAATAGCTATTTCAGAATCACAGGAGAGAATGGCAGTAGTTATTGATCCTAAGGATGTTGCAGAATTCATGAAATATGCCAACGAAGAGAACCTTGAGGCTACAGAAGTTGCAGTCGTAACAGAAGAGCCAAGACTTGTTCTCAAATGGAGAGGTAAAGAGATAGTTAACCTTAAACGTTCATTCCTTGATACAAACGGTGCTCATCAGGAAAATGCAGTTAAGGTAGATATACCTGACGAGAACAATAAGTTCTTCAAAGATGTTGAGGTGAAAGATGTTAAGAAAGCATGGATAGATACTCTTGCAGACTTAAATGTATGCTCACAGAAAGGTCTTGTAGAAAGATTCGATGGTTCAATCGGTGCAGGTTCAGTATTTATGCCATTTGGTGGACGTTACCAGTTGACTGAGACACAGTCAATGGTTGCTAAACTTCCTGTTTTAAAAGGTAAATGCGATACAGTAACAATGATGAGTTACGGTTTTGATCCATACCTTTCAAGCTGGAGCCCATATCATTCAGCAATATATGCAGTAACAGAGTCGGTTGCCAAGATAGTAGCAGCAGGCGGTGATTATAAGAAGATAAGATTCACATTCCAGGAATACTTCAGAAGAATGAATTCTGATCCTGAACGCTGGAGCCAGCCATTTGCAGCTTTACTTGGTGCATATGATGCACAGTTAGGTTTCGGATTACCATCTATCGGTGGTAAGGACAGTATGTCAGGAACATTTAATAATATAGATGTACCTCCAACATTAGTTTCATTTGCAGTTGATGTGGCTAAAGAGAAAGACATTATTACACCTGAGTTTAAGACACCGGGTGATTCAATCGTATTATTCGAGATAGAAAGAGATGAATACGATTTACCTGTTTATGATAAAGTAATGAAATTATATGATGAGATTCATGAACTTATCGGTAAAGGCGTAATTAAAGCAGCTTATTCAGTAGATGCCAAGGGCGTTGTAGCAGCAATCAGCAAGATGGCATTTGGTAACAAGCTTGGTATTAAAGTAAATGACGATGTAACTGTAGAAACATTATTTGGCAAGGGAATTGCTAATATCGTTGCAGAAGTAGACACAGCTAAATTATCAGAAGTAAAAGATGCAAAAGTAATTGGTGAAGTTACTGATACAAAATCATTTGTATATGGTGATGTAACAATTACAATGGACGAAGCTTTAGCAGCGTGGGAGGGAACTTTAGAAAAAGTATTCCAGACTAAGTCAACAGATGATAAGAGCATTGTAGATACAGGCGTATATTCAGCAGGAAGTATCTATGTATGCAAGAATAAGGTTGCAAAACCTACAGTATTCATTCCTGTATTCCCTGGAACAAACTGTGAATACGACAGCGCAAAAGCATTTGAAAGAGCCGGTGCAAATGTCGTAACTAAAGTATTTAAGAATCTTACAGCAGAAGATATAAGAGATTCTGTTAATATATTTGAAAATGCTATTTCACAGGCACAGATTATTATGTTCCCAGGCGGTTTCAGTGCAGGTGATGAACCAGATGGTTCTGCTAAATTTTTCGCAACAGCATTCAGAAATGAGAAGCTTAAAGAAGCAGTCAATAAGTTATTAAATGAAAGAGATGGTCTTGCACTTGGTATCTGTAATGGTTTCCAGGCACTTATCAAACTTGGACTTGTACCTAACGGACAGATAACAGGACAGGACGAGAATTCTCCAACATTAACATATAACACAATCAACCGTCACGTATCTAAGATGGTATATACAAAGGTTGTTTCAAACAAATCACCTTGGTTACAGTTAGCTGAACTTGGTAAGACTTATGTGAACCCAGCTTCACATGGTGAGGGCAGATTCGTAGCAAATGACGAATGGCTTAAGAAGTTATTCGAAAATGGTCAGGTTGCAACACAGTATGTAAATGAGCAGGGACTCCCTACAATGGACGAGGAATGGAATGTAAATGGTTCATATTGTGCAATCGAGGGTATTACAAGTCCTGATGGAAGATGCTTTGGTAAGATGGCTCATTCAGAGAGACGTGGACAGTCAGTTGCCATAAATATTATTGGTGAACAGGATATGAAGATATTCGAGTCAGGTGTTAAATACTTCTCATAAGAGAATAATCTTGTTGCTTTATTTATCTGCTTTGGTATAATAATATATAGATTTTACCAAGATGAAAGGTATGGTTTATGTAATGAAACATATTAATGTGAAAGAAAGGTTTCAGAATAAGATAAAAGATTTAAAGAAGCATTCCAAGAAATATTATATAATAGAGAGTATCAGAAAACTTATTATGCTTTGTGCACTATGCGTATTCACATATTCAGCATATGAACTCACTAATATATATTTAAATTATAAAGACAGTGATG
>OIZF01002195.1_pt1 | contig 9970 bp, 8 predicted proteins | sample 1588471 | NCBI WGS metagenome assembly OIZF01 (sample SAMN03283279) | human gut metagenome | biome: human-associated habitat; material: feces | host: Homo sapiens | place: Peru | collected 2012
GTTGGCGCACGTCCATGAAAAGGACGTGCGCCAACGCGCGTTTTTTCATGATTTACTGTGGGCCAGATGGGTGCACAGCTATCTCACGACGATGGCCAGCAGGCACGATGCCGTAGACCAGATACGGCTAGCTTGATGAGATGCCGAAGCTGCGGCTCCACCATTCTTAACACCATGCAGCAGGTGTTCGGCGCGATTGGCACGTCCATCGCCACCTGCCTGCTGTCGATGGGCTCCGGCGCCACCGATGCGGAAGGCTTCGTTGCGGGATCCCGCTACGGCTATGTGTTCGGCTTGGTGCTGATCGTCATCGTGCTGGTCTTCTCCTTCTTCCTGAAAGAAGACAAGATCAGCGAAAAGTGAATCGCATGACATATTGTAAAAAGCGCTTGCCGAAATCGTATTTCCAAACGATCGGCAGGCGCTTTTCTTTTATGAAATCCGATTTCACGTCGAAAACAGATATTCCAAAAAACGACTTTCCGCAACTTTTGAAACTGGTTTGGCGGAAGAAATCGTCTCACAATGTAATGCGATTGCCGAAAAAACGACTTTTTTGACATCTGCCTTTTCTATACTTAAGGCACGTCCGGCATTTTGCCGAGACGGTAACTGGATATTCGCACCTAACGTTTAGGGAGTTCCATGAACAAGGCAATCATCACCGTCGTCGGTCAGGATACTGTCGGCATCATCGCACGCGTCTGCACATACCTTTCCGAACATCAGGTCAACGTGCTTGACATTTCCCAGACCATCATCGACGGTTTCTTCAACATGATGATGATTGTGGATTATTCCAACGCCGACAAGGAATTCGGCGAGGTCGTGGACGATCTCGACAAACTTGGCGAGGAGATCGGCGTGCGCATCCGCTGCCAGCGCGAGGAGATCTTTACCAAGATGCACCGCGTCTGATCCGCGGCATACGTGAGCCACGCAAGTAATCGAAGCCACGAATCGTACTAATCGTAAGGAAAAACCATGCTGAATATCATGGAGGTCCACGAGACCAACCAGATGATCGAGCAGGAGAAGCTCGACGTGCGCACTATCACCATGGGCATCAGCCTGCTGGACTGCGCGGCCGACAGCGTCGACGAAGTCTGCGACAACATCTACAACAAAATCACCACGTACGCCAAGGATCTCGTATCCACCGGCAAAGCCATCGAACGCGACTACGGCATTCCGATCGTCAATAAGCGCATCACCGTCACCCCGATTTCCCTGGTCGGCGCAAGCTCGTGTAAAACGTCGGACGATTTCGTGAAAATCGCGTATGCACTTGACCATGTGGCGAAGAAGGTCGGCGTCGACCTGATCGGCGGCTACTCCGCGCTCGTATCCAAGTCCATGACCCCCGCCGAAGAGCTGCTCATCCGCTCCCTGCCGAAAGCGCTGAGCGAAACCGACATCGTCTGCTCGTCCGTCAACGTGGGATCCACCAAAACCGGTATCGACATGAACTCCGTCGAACTGCTCGGCCACATCATCAAAGACATCGCGCACGCCACCGCAGATAACGATTCATACGGATGCGTGAAATTCGTGGCATTCTGCAATGCCCCCGACGACAACCCGTTCATGGCAGGCGGCTTCCATGGCGTAACCGAAGGCGATGCGGTCATCAACGTCGGCGTTTCCGGCCCCGGCGTGGTTTCCCGCGCGCTCGACGAAGCCAAGGGCAAAAACTTCGAATTCCTATGTGAAACCATCAAGCGCACCGCGTTCAAGATCACCCGTGTCGGCCAGCTGGTCGCAAACCTTGCATCGGACGCTCTGGGCGTTCCGGCCGGCATCATCGACCTGTCGCTGGCCCCGACCCCGGCTGTCGGCGACAGCGTGGCGAACATCCTCGAGGAGATGGGCCTTGAGACCTGCGGCTGCTGCGGCACCACAGCCTGCCTGGCCCTGCTGAACGATGCCGTCAAGAAGGGCGGCGTCATGGCCTCCAACCACGTAGGCGGCCTGTCCGGTGCCTTCATCCCCGTCAGCGAGGACGACGGCATGATCCACGCAGCGGAGTGCGGCTGCCTGACCATCGAAAAGCTCGAAGCTATGACCGCCGTCTGCTCGGTGGGCATCGACATGGTCATCATCCCCGGCGACACCACCCCTGCCGTCATCAGCGCCCTCATCGCCGACGAAGCCGCCATCGGCATGGTCAACAGCAAGACCACCGCCGTCCGCGTCATCCCGGCCATCGGCCGCAAGGCAGGCGAGATCCTGGACTTCGGCGGTCTGCTGGGCTATGGCCCCATCATGCCGGTCAACCAGCGCGACCCGTCGGTCTTCATCAACCGCGGCGGCCGCCTGCCCGCCCCGATGCAGTCGCTGAAAAACTGACCCTCTCAGTCAATGCTTCGCATTGCCAGCTCCCCCGAAGGGGGAGCTTCAGCAGTGACGTGTGCACGCTCTATTCATTATGAAACTTGATATTGTTCCCAAAAGTCATGGTATGCTCCCGCAGGCTCGTGCGTTGCGCCGCAATATGACTCCACAGGAAGCAAAGTTGTGGTATCAATTTTTACGAAACTATCCTGTTAAAATCTACAAGCAGCGTATCATTGAATCCTTTATCGTCGATTTTTATTGTTCAAAGGCTCAATTGGTCATCGAAGTAGATGGCGCACAGCATTTTTCTGAACAGGGACAGACTTATGACCGCGAACGAAGCGCTATTTTAGCACAATACCATTTACAAGTTCTGCGTTTTTCGAATGCGGAAGTGGATTTTCATTTTGACTCTGTCTGCGAAAAGATTCATCAAACGATCCAATCTCGTTTATAATGTTTCCCTTTTCCATTCAAGCTCCTCCTTCGGGGGAGCTGTCGCCGCAGGCGACTGAGAGGGTTTCCGCTGTATAATCACACCCAAACAGACCCAGACTCTGGATAGTATTTCCAGAGAAAGGGTCTGTTTTTTTATGTACAACCGCATTTTATCCCGCCGCCAGATGACTGTCTGGTGCATCACACTCAGCGGTGCGCTCGCGCTCTGCATCGGTCTGCAGGGTCTGCTGGGCTGGGGCCGCACCCAGCTTGACACCGGAGCCGCGCTTGCCGCCGACACTCTGCGGCTCCACATCCGCGCTGCCAGCGACACCACCGCCGACCAGACCGACAAGCTGGCCGTGCGGGACGCCGTGCTCGCGTATCTGGACACGGCCTGCCCGGCGGCAGACCAGCCCGCCGCCCTCCACTGGGCTGCGGCCCATCTGTCTGAGCTGCAGCGGGTCGCCCGCACCGTGCTGGCCGGGCGCGGCAGTTTTTCACCGGTGCGGGTGTATCTGGTGGAAATGTACTTCGACACCACCCGCTACTCTGCCTCGGCCCTGCCCGCCGGGCGGTATCAGGCCCTGCGCATCGACATCGGCGCAGCCCCCTATGGCCGGAACTGGTGGTGCGTGCTCTACCCCGGCCTCTGCCGCACCGCCTGCGGCGGCTATGCCACCCCCGCCGAGAACGACCTCGTTTGCGGGCGGTATCTCCTGCGGTTCAAATGCGTGGAGTGGTGGCAGAAGCACACCGCCCGCCGGGAAGATGTCATCCTGCTGGGATAATCTCTCCGTCATCGCATCCGTGATGCCGCCTCTCCCGTCAGGAGAGGCCCTGGCCGTCGGGTATTGCCTGCTGGATCTGACAAAGGTTCCAACGAACACTTTTTTCTTCCGCCGCATAAGCTCCTGGTGGAAGGAGTGTGAGTTTGACCATGGCAATTCCTGCCTATTATTCCCTCATCCAGCGCGGCTCCACCGGCCCCGACGTAGCACTGGTGCAGACCTGGCTCAACGGCCTGCGCGACATCTGCACCTGGTACCACGAGCTGACCACGGACGGGCGGTTCGGCACAAAGAGCGTGAACGCGGTGAAGGAGTTCCAGCTCAAAAACGACATGAATGTGGACGGCAAGGTGGGCGCGAACACCTGGAACGTGCTCTACACCAAATACACCGCCAAACACGGCCTGAACGTCCCCTACCCCGGCATCGTGCTGCGGCAGGGCAGTTCCGGCGGCACGGTCCGGCTGGTGCAGCAGAAGCTGAACGCGCTGGGTGAAAAGCTCTCCACCGACGGCAAATACGGTGCTTCCACCGCAGCCGCTGTGGAGCGCTACCAGCGCCGCAACGGCCTCACTGCCGACGGCGCAGTCGGCAAAGCCACCTGGGAGAAGATGTTCTGACGACGGCCCACCCTCTCCGTCTGCTTCGCAGACAGCTCCCCCGAAGGGGGAGCCACTGGCGAGACGGTTTTGGGCGTACTGGATGAGCAAAGTTTCTTAAAACCATAAAATGGAGTGCTCCGTTGTTTCGTTCGACCGCATCTACCCAAACGCTCTTTGTCAGAGCGCAGTACAGATGTTGTTGGCCCTGACAGCGGAGCGCTTCCGTTTACGATACGAAATACGTTCAGCGTCCAGCAGGGGCTGCCCGGCATGCCAATGGCTCGCCCTTCGGGAGAGCTGGCAAACCCGCAGGGTTTGACTGAGAGGGCAAGGCCGTTTATAATAAAAGCATCCCCAACTGAAAGGCGGTGCTCCCATGCGTTTTCTTCACCTCTCCGACCTGCACCTCGGCAAGCGGGTCTGCGAGTTCTCCATGCTGGACGACCAGCGGTATATTCTGGAGGAGATCTTGTCGCTCATCGACACCCGCCCCGTGGATGCTGTGCTGCTGGCGGGCGACCTCTACGACAAGCCTGTGCCCCCTGCCGAAGCCGTCCGTCTGCTGGACTGGTTCCTCACCGAACTGGCCGACCGCAAGCTGCCGGTCTTCGCCATCAGCGGCAACCACGACTCCGCCGAACGTGTCGCGTTCGGTGCCCATCTGCTGGCGGGGAGCCAGGTCTACGTCAGCCCGGTGTTCGAAGGGGCCCCGGCCCCCATCCCCCTCACCGACGCATACGGCCCGGTGGATATTTACTTACTGCCCTTCCTGAAACCCGCCATGGTGCGTCCCATCTACCCGGACGAGCCCATCGAGAGCTACAGCGACGCCCTGGGCTGTGTGCTGCGCCGCTGCGCCCCCGACCCGGCCCGCCGCAGCGTGCTGGTGGCCCACCAGTTCGTGGCCGGTGCCGCCGCCTGCGAGAGCGAGGAGCCATCGGTGGGCGGGCTGGACTGTGTGGATGCCGCCCTCTTTGACGGCTTCGACTATGTGGCCCTCGGCCACCTGCACAGCCCCCAGAAGGTGGGCCGCGATACCCTGCGCTACTGCGGCACCCCGCTGAAGTATTCCTTCTCGGAGGCGCACCAGCACAAGAGCGCAACGTTTGTGGAGCTGGGGCCGAAGGGAGAGGTCACGCTTTCCACTGCGCCGCTGATCCCGAAGCACGACCTGCGGGAGTTGCGCGGCAGCTACATGGAGCTGACCGACCGCCGCAGCTATGCGGGCACGGCCACCGACGACTATCTGCACATCACCCTGACCGACGAGCAGGATGTGCCCGATGCGCTGGCCCGGCTGCGGGTCATCTACCCGAACCTGATGCGGCTGGACTACGACAACCTCCGCACCCGCACCCAGGCCGACCTCGACGCCCCGGCCCAGACCGAGCAGAAAACGCCGTTGGAACACTTCGCGGCCTTTTATGCGCTGCAGAACAATCAGCCCCTGAGCGCCGAGCAGGCTGCATTCTGCCAGCAGCTCATTGAAACGCTCTGGAAGGAGGAGGACGCATGAGACCTCTGAAGCTGACTCTCTCGGCCTTCGGGCCATACGCCAGCGCCGTCACGCTGGAACTGGAGCGCCTGGGCAAAGGCGGCCTGTATCTCGTCACCGGCGACACCGGCGCGGGCAAGACCACCCTTTTCGATGCCATCACCTATGCCCTGTACGACCATTCCAGCGGCGGTGTGCGGGACGGTGCCATGCTGCGCAGCAAGTACGCTGACCCAGGCACCCCCACCTTTGTCGAGCTGGAATTTGAGGTGCGCGGCCAGCGGTACACCGTCCGCCGCAACCCGGACTACCTCCGCCCCAAAGCGCGGGGGGAGGGCACGACCACCGAAAAGGCGGACGCCGTCCTCACCTACCCGGACAGCCGCCCGCCCGTGACCCGGTCGAAGGATGTCACCGCCGCCGTCACCGCCCTCATCGGGCTGGACTACGACCAGTTCTGCCAGATCGCCATGATCGCGCAGGGGCAGTTCACCCGCCTGCTCAACGCCACGACCGAGGAGCGGAGCAAGATCTTCCGCAAACTGTTCCGCACCCAGCGCTACCAGAAATTGCAGGACGCGCTGCAAGAGGAGAACGCCCGCCTCACGGCCCAGCGCACGGCCCAGAACGTCCAGCTGGACGCGGTGCTCTCCGGCATCCGCTATCCGGAGACCGACCCCGACGCCGAAGCGCTGGGCGGGCTTTCGGCGCAGCGCCCCGCCGAGGAAGTCACCGCCCTTCTGGACGGGCTCCTCACCCGGCAGGAAGCAGAACTCTCCGCTGCTGCCGCCGCCCACACCGCCGCGCAGACACAGCTGGACGCTTTGCAGCAGACGCTGGGCCGGGCCGAGCAGGCCGAAGCCCTCCGCCGCCAGCGGGTCGAAAAGCAGGCTGAGCTTGCCGCCCTGCTCCCCCGCCGGGACGCGGCCCGCGCCGATGCGGCCCGCCATGCAGGCGATGCCGCCGCACTGGACGCTCTGGCCGCCCAGCTGGAGCGGGCCAGAGCGGGCCTTGACGCCTGCGACGCGCTGGACAAGCTCTGCCGAGCACAGACCGCCGCCCGCAGCGAGGCCGACCTCGAACAGGCCAAAGCCCGCAAGGCGCGGGCCCAGCTGACCGCACTGGATGCGGAACTCGCCGCGCTGGACGCCGAAGCGGCCGCCCTCGGCGACCCGGAGACCCGGAACGTGGCCCTGACTGCTCAGGCCGAGCAGCTCACCCGCCGGGAGACCGCCCTCACCGCGCTGGCTCAAAGCCTGACCGAAGACCAGCGCCGCACCCACGCAGCCCGACAGGCACAGGACGCCTACCGCACCGCAGCCGCCGCGCAGGAAGCCGCCCACGCGGAACGGGACGCCTGCGAGCGGGCGTTTCTGGACGCACAGGCCGGACTTCTGGCGCAGGGCCTTGCCGAAGGCATCCCCTGCCCCGTCTGCGGCAGTGTCCACCACCCGGCCAAAGCAGCGCTGCCTCACACCGCCCCCACCCAGGCGCAGGTGACCGCCGCCAAGCAGGCGGCCGAAGCGGCAGACCGCGAAGCGCAGGACCGCGCAGCCGCAGCCCGCGAAGCCCTCGCCGCCCAGCGGGAGGGCAAAGCCACCCTCCGCCGGGACGCCGAAAGCCTTCTGCCCGAACGCTTCACCTCGCCGGAGGGGCCGGTCGCTCTGACCGTGGCCCTGCTGAAAACGGCCCTTGCCGAGGAGACTGCCGCGCTCCAGACCGCACAGGCCGAGAACCGCACAGCCCGGCAAAAGGCCGCCGCCGACTGTGCCCGCCGCACCCGGCTGGATACCACCCGCAAGACCAAAACGGCCCAGCGCACCGCCTTGGAAACGGCAGCAGCCTCTGCCGAACAGACTGCCGCCGCCCGCGAAGCCACGGCTGCGGCGCTGGAACAGCAGATCACCGAAGCCCGGCAGACCGCACCGGCCAGCCGCGCCGAGGCCCAGCAGACGGTCGCCGACCTGACGGCCCAGCGCACGGCCCTGCGCACCGGCATGGAGCAGGCTGAATCCGCCCGCCGCGCTGCGGAAAACGCCGTCGCTGCCGCCGAAGCGGCCGTGCAGGCCCTGCAAGACCAGCAGGCCCCGGAGACCGGGGCCGCAGATCTCGACGCTTTGCGCACCCGGCTCGCCGCGCTGCAAACGGCCCGCCAGCAGGCCGCCGAACAGGAAAAAGCCCTGACGGCCCAGCTCGTGCCCAACCGCCGCGCCGCCGCCGACTACCGCCGACTGGCCGCGGCCCGGCAGGTGCTGGAGACCCGCTGGCAGTGGGTCAACGCGCTGGCCTCCACAGCGGGCGGCACCCTGAGCAGCAAACAGAAGATCAAGCTGGAAGCCTACATCCAGATGCACTATCTCGACCGCATCCTCGTCCACGCCAACACCCGCCTGATGCAGATGACCGCCGGGCAGTACGAGCTGGAGCGGGTCGGGGCCGAGAACCAGCGCAGCCAGTCCGGCCTGGACCTCGGCGTCATCGACCACTACAACGGCACCCGCCGCAGCGTGAAGACCCTTTCCGGCGGCGAGAGCTTCAAGGCCTCGCTGGCGCTGGCACTGGGCCTCTCGGACGAAGTCCAGAGCACGGCCGGCGGCATCCGGCTGGACACGCTCTTCCTCGACGAGGGCTTCGGCTCCCTCGACGACGAGAGTCTGGAACAGGCCATCCGGGTCCTCTCCGGCCTGACCGAAGGCGACCGGCTCGTGGGCATCATCTCCCACGTCGCCGCCCTCAAAGACCGCATCGACCATCAGGTCCTCGTCAAAAAGGCCCGCAGCGGGGGGAGCACGGTGGAGCTGATCGTGTAAACATGTCCGTTTCTCCACCCTCTGTTCCGGCCCTGCCGACAAAAAAATCTCCGCGCAGCTGCGCGGAGATTTTTTGTTTGCCTTCTTATTGTTCTTTCTGTTCTTCGCTCGTGTAGAGCATCATCAGGTGGTTGGCCGAAGCCTCCAGCTGCTCTTTGGCCTGCCGGAGGTTCGCTTCCTCGGTCTCGTTCATCTTTTCGGGTTTGTCCTTCCGCAGGCAGCGGCGGAGGTTGGCCACATCGGCCTTGATGCGGTTCTTCTCGTCCTTGTCCAGCTCCTTTTTGCACTTGGTCAGGGCCTCATCCACCTTGTAGGCCAGCACTTCGGCCTGATTGTGAAGTTCCAGCCGCTCTTTCCGGCGGCTGTCCTCGGCCTCATACGCGGCGGCATCCGCCATAGCGCGCTGGATCTCGTGTTCCGACAGGTTCGTGCTGCCGGTGATGGTGATGTTCTGCTCCCGCCCGGTGCCGAGGTCTTTGGCGGAGACCTTCACGACGCCATTGACGTCGATGTCAAAGGTCACTTCGATCTGCGGCTTGGACGAGAAGCTTGCGCGGATGCCGTTCAGCTTGAACTTGCCCAGGCTCTTGTTGTCCCGCGCAAAGTGGCGCTCCCCCTGCAGGACGTTGATCTCCACGCTGGTCTGCATCGGGCGCGCCGTCGTGAAGATCTGGCTCTTCCGGGTGGGGATCATGCTGTTGCGGGTGATGAGCGGGGTCGCCACGCCGCCCAGCGTCTCAATGGACAAGGTCAGCGGGGTGACATCCATCAGCACCAGCCCCTGCGCAGCGGCACCGGAAGCACCGGCCAGCTTGCCGCCGCCCTGCAGCAGAGCGCCCTGGACCGCTGCGCCCATCGCAACGCACTCGTCCGGGTTCAGGCTGTGGCTGGGCTCGCAGCCCAGCAGCTCTTTGACCTGACGTTCTACGGCCGGCATCCGGGTGCTGCCGCCCACCAGAAGCACCTTGCCCAGCTGGCTGGCGGCGATGCCCGCATCCCGCAGGGCATTCTGCACCGGCTGCACGGTGCGGGCCAGCAGGTCGCCGGTCATCATCTCGAACTGCGGGCGGGTGAGCGTCAGGTCCAGATGGTGGGGGCCGTCTTTGCCCACCGCAATGAAGGGCAGGTTCAGCTGCGCGCTCAGCGCGCTGGACAGCTCCTTCTTGGCCTTTTCGGCCTCCTCTTTCAGGCGGCCCATGGCGGCGGGGTCGCGGCTCAGGTCGATGCGGTCGGATTTCTTGAACTCTGCCACCGCATACTCCACGATCCGCTCGTCGAAATCATCGCCGCCCAGATGGGTGTCGCCGCCAGTGGCCAGCACCGTGAAGGTGCCGTCCTCGATCTCGATGATGGAGACATCGAAGGTGCCGCCGCCCAGGTCATAGACCAAGATCTTCTGCGGTGCTTCGTTGTCCAGGCCGTAGGCCACCGCTGCGGCCGTCGGCTCGTTGATGATGCGCAGCACGTTCAGCCCCGCGATGCGGCCTGCATCCTGCG
>OIZF01002198.1_pt1 | contig 9965 bp, 7 predicted proteins | sample 1588471 | NCBI WGS metagenome assembly OIZF01 (sample SAMN03283279) | human gut metagenome | biome: human-associated habitat; material: feces | host: Homo sapiens | place: Peru | collected 2012
TGACCTGAACCGTCAGCCGGTGGTCGCTGTCGTTCTGACCGGCAAACCCCAGCCTGGCGTCGGTCCGATGGACGTCGCGCTGGCAATGATCGCAAAGACCTTCAAAAACGGCTTTAACAAGAATAAAATCCTCGAAGTCCTTGGCCCGGGCGTTGCAAACCTGTCGATGGAATACCGCATGGGCATCGACGTCATGACGACCGAGAGTGCCGCCCTGTCCAGCATCTGGGTGACGGACGACAAGACCCGTATCTGGCTGGAAAAGCACGGACGCCCGGAGGAATACCACCCGATGGCACCTTCCGGCGTGACTTACTACGACAGCTTGATTGAAATTGACCTCGACACCGTCGAGTGCATGATGGCTCTGCCTTATCATCCCAGCAACGCCCTGCCGATCCGGGAATTCAAGGCTGACCCGGCGAAATATCTCGCCGCCGTTGAGGCCGAGGGCAACAAAATCAAGGGCGAACATGGCAAGCCGTTCCACATCATGGACAAGCTGAAAGAAGACGGCCTGCATGTCGACCAGGCCCTTGTCTCCGGCTGTGCAGGTGGCATGTTCGAGAACTTGTCCGCCATGGCCGACATCCTCGACTGCTGCGCCCTGCCCGGCAACGGCCCTTTCCTTGGCATCAACCCGGCCAGCCAGCCAGTCTATCTTGACGCTATCCGGAAAGGTGTTGCCGACACCCTCACCCTCGCCGGTGCGGTCATCCGGGCATCCATGTGCGGCCCCTGTTTCGGCGTCAGTGACATCCCGGCGGACAATCAGCTGTCCATCCGCCATGTCACCCGGAACTATCCCAACCGCGAAGGTTCCAAGCCCGGCAACGGACAGATGGCGGCGGCGATTCTGATAGATGCCCGGTCGATTGCAGCCACCGTCCGGAATGGCGGTGTTCTGACTGCCGCCACCGAGCTGGATGTGAACTACGTCGAACGGGAACACGATTTCGACCCGACCATCTATCAGAATCAGGTCTACGACAACGCCGGAAAGCCAGATGAGACAGTCGAGCTGCGGATGGGTCCGAACATCGCCAGCTGGCCCGAGATGTACCCCTATGCAAAGCATCTGCTTCTCCGGGTCGCCGGTGCCTACGAGGGTTCCGTCACGACCGACGAGTTGGTCCCCTCCGGCGACGCCACCGCTTACCGCTCCAACCCGGAAAAGATCTCGGACTATACCATGATCTCCCGTGACCCGGGTTATCGCGCCCGTGCAAAGGCCGTGCGTGCCGATGCTGCTCTTGTCCGCTCCGGCAAGCTGCCCGAAGACCCTGCCGCCGCCTGTGCGGTCAGCAAGGCAATCGCTCTGCTGGGCTGCAAGCCGGAAGAGCTGACCTACGGCAGTATCATCACCAGCGACGCCATCGGCGACGGCTCTTCCCGTGAACAGGCCGCAAGCAACCAGAAAGTTCTGGGCGGCTACGCAAACCTCGCCTGCGAATACTCCACCAAGCGTTACCGCTCCAACCTCATCAACTGGGGCATCCTGCCGCTCCTGACTGCGGAAAATCCGCATCTGCAAGTGGGCGATTTCGTTCTCATCGAGAATGTCCGTGACGCCATCGCCGCTGACAACACAGAAATTACCCTCCACATCTGGAATGATGCCGGTGAGCGCGTCCACACCGCAACGCTGGGCGGCATGACGAAGGAGGAAAAGGAAATTCTGGCCTCCGGCTGTCTCATCAATTATTACCGCGCAGAGTAACGTTACTTTTCAGCAATTCTCTATTTAAGCCTTGCCTCCGGGCGAGGCTTTTTTGTTTCCCTCCAAATCACATAACAGCCTGTTTACTTTCGTCTTACATACATTTTACATTTTTGCCAAATGGTTTTGATATTCCCCGTTTTGTAAGTCTCTCTTGGACTTTTGCTGTGAAATCTGGGATACATTAGTGTTTTTTCTTGCAGATTGCTTAGTGTGATTCCATCACCCGGATGTTTCATGTGGTTCCATTCCATGCAGGACTTGATTTTCCCGAAAATTCATCATTTATCCGGTCTTTTCTTTTGGATTATTTTATAGTATGATGAAGTTATGGAATGACAAATGACGAAATACCCGTCCTTCGCACCTCTTTGCGGAGTCAAAATGCTGAAAGGTGGAGAACCGTTTATTATGGATGAAAAAGATTTTGAACTGCTCGAAGTCCTCGATGAGACGCGCAACATCACCCACGCGGCGGACAAGCTGTACATGACCCAGTCCGCGCTGTCAAAACGAATCAAGTCCATCGAGCAGGAGCTGGGCGTCGAGGTGCTGCTCCGCTCCCGTCAGGGCATCCGATTCACGCCGGAAGGCGAAAAAGTCCTTGAACACAGCCGTGCCGCCCTGCGCGAGATGGAAAAGCTCCGCCGTGGACTGGACGCCATGCGCGGCGAGGTCTGCGGCACATTGAAGGCCGGCATCTCCATCAACTTTTCCTACTACCGCCTGCCCGACATCCTGACCGAGTACCACAGCAAGTACCCTCATGTCCGGCTGGACATCGCGACCGGCCACAGCCGCCAGCTGTATCAGCAGATGCTGGACGGCAGTCTGGATGTTGCGGTGCTGCGCGGAGAATATCCGTGGGATGGCACCCAGTTTTTGCTCTCGCAGGAGAACATCTGCCTCATCCACGCGCCGCAGTATGAGGGCGTGCCGCTTTCGGATTATCTCTACATCGACCACCATACCGACGTCTCTCTGGGCGCGCTGATGGCACGCTGGCGTTACGAGAACGGCATCACCAGCGACGCAGGCAGTTTTATCGTGGACAACATCACGGCCTGCCTTGAGATGGTTCAGCGTGGCTTGGGCTGGGCGTTGCTGCCGGAGATCGCGCTGGGCAACTTCAACGGCTGCATCCATCCTTGCACCTTTGAGAACGGCGAGCCGTTCGTCCGGCGCACCTCCATCTTCTGCCAGCGTGACGCCGCCGCCCTGCCGCAGGTACAGCTGTTCATGGACCTGCTCAAAAAACGCCGCTGACCGGAAAGGAGAATCATCATGGAAACTACCGTTTCGCTGCTTGAGATGCTGGACGCCCGGGAACGCCGGGTGCATCACCAGCAAGAATTGCAGGCAAAATATCACACCCCACTCGTCTGTTTCACCATGAACATCGCCGGGCCGGTCAAAATCAGTCCGCTCATCCGGCGCGGTTTCGCCCGTGGCCGGGAGCTTTTGGAACGCCAGCTGATGCGCTGTAAAATCAAATCGCTTCAGGTCGATGTCGTCCGGGAAAATACCGGCTGTGAGGCCTTTTATGTGTTGGACGCCGACCCGTTGGAAATCAAGAAAATCACGACCCTCATCGAGGATGCCAGCCCGTTGGGCCGTCTGTTCGACATGGATGTTCTCCGTCCGGACGGCCGAAAGGTCGACCGGGAAGAGCTGCATCTTGAGGGCCGTCGGTGCCTGATCTGCGGCGGCCCGGCCAAGGTTTGCAGCAGTCGACGCATCCACACCGTCGCCGAACTACAGGAAAAGACGACCGCCATTCTGGAAGACACCCTCAATGAGCTCGATATCCAGACCGCCGCACAGCAGGCTGTCCGCGCGCTTTTGTACGAGGTGACGACCACGCCGAAACCCGGCCTTGTGGACCGGAGGAACAGCGGAAGCCACGACGATATGGATTCCTTTACCTTCATGAGCAGTGCGGCTTCGCTGGCTCCTTATTTTGAAGCCTGCGCTCGGGTCGGTCGGGAGACTGCCGCCCGGCCTGCCGCCGAAACCTTTGCGGCGTTGCGTCCGCTGGGCTGTGAAGCCGAGGGCGAGATGCTGGCCGCGACCCACGGTGTCAACACCCACAAGGGCGCAATTTTCTCCATCGGCATCGTCTGCGCCGCACTGGGCCGGCTGAACCGGAAACTCTGGGGCGACCCGGCCCGAGTCCTTGCCGAAGCCGCCGCCATGACCGCCGGGCTGACCGCACAGGATTTCGCAGGCGTTACCGCTGAAAACGCCGCTACCGCCGGACAGAAACTCTATGTCGAGTACGGCATCACCGGCGTTCGCGGACAGGTCGAAGCCGGTCTGCCTGCGGTGCTGGAATACGGCCTGTCTGCCCTTGAGAACGGCCTTGCGCAGGGATACGACATCAACCGGGCCGGATGCGGCGCGTTGCTGGCGATTCTGGCGCACAGCACCGATACCAACATTATCGCCCGTTCCAGCCGGGAGCGGCAGCTGGCTCTGGTCGACGAGCTGAACGCCCTGCTTGCCGAGACGCCCTACCCGGACGAAAAAACGCTGACAAAGCTGGACGACCGCTTCATCGCCGAAAATCTCTCGCCGGGCGGCAGTGCCGACCTGCTGGCTCTCACCTATCTGCTTCACTTCTTCAAAACGGAGGTCATCGAAGATGTCTGAATATTCCATCTCTCAGATCTACCCCACCGATAAGCGGACGCTGGCCGAAATCGACGAACTGCTGAATCAGGAGGGCATCCGCCGCGACGGAAACCTCGACTATATCTGCGCCATGTTCGACGAAAACTATCACGTCATCGGCACGGGCAGCTGTTTTGGCAACACCCTGCGGTGCTTTGCGGTCAGCAGCGCGCATCAGGGCGAAGGCCTGCTGAACCAGATCATCACCCACCTCATCGAGGTGCAGTGCGCGCGCGGCAACATGCACCTGTTCCTCTACACCAAGGTCAAGAGTTCCAAGTTCTTCGGTGACTTGGGCTTCTATGAAATCGCGCGCGTCGAAGACACGCTGGTTTTCATGGAGAACCGCCGGGATGGGTTTGGCTCCTATCTGCGCCGTCTCGAGAAAACCAAGACCGAGGGCAGATCCGCCGCGCTCGTCATGAATGCGAACCCCTTTACCCTCGGCCACCAGTATCTTGTCGAGACTGCCGCAGCCGCCTGCGACACCCTGCATCTTTTTGTCGTCAGCGAGGACGCCAGCCTTGTTCCCTTCTCCGTCCGGAAAAAGCTGGTCGCGGAGGGTGTTGCCCACCTGCCGAACGTCGTCCTGCACGACAGCGGCCCCTATATCATCTCGAACGCGACCTTTCCCAGTTACTTCCTGAAAGATGAAGCCGCTGTCATCGACGGCCACGCCCGGCTGGACTTGGCCGTTTTCACCAAAATCGCCGCCGCGCTGAACATCACCGCCCGGTACGTCGGCGAGGAACCGACCAGTCAGGTGACCGGCCTGTACAACCAAATCATGTGCGAGCAGCTCCCGAAAGCCGGCATCGACTGCATCGTGATCCCTCGCAAGGAAGCAAACGGCAAAGCTATCAGTGCCTCAACCGTCCGCCAGTGCCTCCAGTCCGGCGACTGGATGACACTGGAGACCCTCGTTCCCAAAACGACGCTGGACTACTTCCAAAGCCCCGAAGCTGCTCCTGTCCTTGCCCGTATCCGCAATGCCGGAAATGTGGTACATTACTGACTTTCCTTGATTCCCCGTTCTTTTTATGGTAAGATAACGTTAGAATATTATTTTGCTCTGTTACTCGGTGAATCGAGGTGAACTCCTATGCCGTATGATGAAAATCACTCAAACCAGTTTTTCCCTCTCGAAGAAGACTTGAAACGTCTCGCACAGCTTCGGCTGATGGATGATGACTTTTTCTCGGAGGCGTTGGACAACAAGCCTAAAGCAGTCGGTTATATCGTCAACACGATTCTCGAGCGCGATTAAAAATCGAGTCTGCCAGAACACAGGTCGAGTATAAAAGTGCAACGAAGCGTTCCTTGAAGCTCGATATCCGTGCCGAAGACGCTGAGGGGCGTATCATCGACATTGAAATCCAGCGTGCAGACCGTGGAACCGGTGTCCGCCGCGCACGGTTTCACAGCAGCATGATCGACCGGACGCTCCTTGAAAAAGGCGATGATTTCGAGCAGCTTCCAGACAGTTACATCATTTTCATCACTGAAAATGACAAATTCCACAAAGGGCTTCCACTGTACCACATCGAGCGAAAAATCACCGAACTGGATGATATCCCATTTGATGATGGTACTCATATTATCTATGTAAATGGCGCATTTCGGGATGTTTCTCACCCCGTCGGACGCCTGATGCATGATTTCAACTGTACAGACGCCAGTCAAATGTTTCACACGCCTTTGGCCGACGAAGTACGCTATCTAAAAGAGGACGAAAGGGGGCGCATCACTATGTGTAAACTTTTGGAAGAGATGCGTAATGAAACCGCTCATGATATCGCCGTAAAAAATGCTCTTGCAATGCTTGCAGATGGCTTTTTGACCTATGAAAAAATCGCCCAGTATTCTGGTTTGTCTCTGGATGAAATCAAGGAACTGGCCGGACAAAAATCTGCTTAAGCATTTTTTGTTTTAACTGTATATAATATAGCAAAGACCCCCGGAAAGTTTCAAGCTTTCCGGGGGTCTTTATTGCTTTAATTTTGTTTTAGCGGTTTGGTTTACTTGCCAGCCAGCATGATAACAATCTCCATGCCAACAACCGGTACACGGTACATTGCAACGCCAACCTTCGTCAGCTTCTCAGTATGGCTTGCATTGTAGCTCTCCAGCTCTTTCACAAAGAAATTCGTTGCTTTAGCAGTGCTGGTACTTTCACTATGATCAAAGCCGTAGTTGATGACCTGACCATAGGCATTGATATTCATGCACCACTGGGTGTCATCACTCAGATTAGCCTTCTTTGCGGTATCTTCGACCAGCTTATCAAAATCGACTTCTTTGCCGCTGAGATAACCCTTAACTGCACTGCTGATTGCCTTTACGATTTGCTCTGCACCCTTGTTCAGGTGATCATCAACTTTGACGCCAATCTTTGCACTTGTCAGTGCACCGTTCAGTTCTCTCTGATAATCTGCAGTCGACTTACCGCAGCCGGTCAGGACGGTGAGTGCCATCACGCAGACGAGCGCGAGAGCGAGGAACTTCTTTAAATGTTTCATGATTGGTAGCTCCTTTCAAATTGTACCCATTTGCAATCCCACAGCAGAATCGCTTCTGCTTTTGTTGTCACAAAAATATTACAAATTTCACAATTTGTCAAGAACTTTTACCCACTTTCTGCATTATCCACAAAAGTGAGATATTCTTCTTGTGGAAGCTGCTCAGTCTCCGAAGTTTCCTCTCCTTATCACTCTTAGTGACTGCTCTTCCGCAGATCCAGCTCCCAGACCATGCCCAGCTCATTGAGCTTCTCGATGCGCTCCGGGGTCAGCTTGGGGTCATGCCGGGCATAACAGTCACGCATCCGGCGGATCCAGTCGCCCAGGCAGTAGCCGTCTTTGGTCTTGTAATTGACCGGAACACGCAGATTTCCCTTACTGTTGCGGTAATTTTCGGCACAGCGGAGCGCGCAGCCCCATTTGGCTTCTCGCGCATCCCACTCCATGCCGATCTCATCCAGCAAGGCGATATGTTCCGGCGTGACCTGGAACGAATCCGGACGGGTCTTGCGTGCCGCACGGAGGTTGGAGATCCAGACACCCAGACGGAAATTCGTCTCGTCGGTGTAGCTGGCCGGAACCAGCAGGTCGCCATACTTTTTATAATATATTTTTGCGCGGTTATAATTCCTCTGCCAATTCTGGTCGCGCACCTGACAGCGCGGACGCGGACTGCTCTCGGCCGTGCGGCTCAGCTCATCCTTGAGCAGATTTTTCAGGGCCCTGCGCTGTTCTGCCGTCAGGCTCGGGTCGTTTTTCTTGAGCCGCTGTTTCTGCCGGGAGATCCAGCTGCCCAGCCAGATACCCTCTTCGGTCTTGTACATGCTGGGAACCGGCTCGCCGTTGTGTTCCTTCTTGTACTTTTCCGCCAGCTCGATACGGTATTCCCACGAATTGTTGTGGCTCCACTCCATCCCGATCTTATCCAGCATGGCCTTGCGTTCCGGGGTCACACGCGCACTGCTCCGCTCCGGGTTCTGGTAAGCGTACCGCTGCCGGGAGATCCATTTGCCAAGCAGGACGCCGTCCGGCGAGACATATTCCGACGGAACATCGAGGTCGCCGTGTTCCTGATAGTACCGCTCGGCTACCTCGTAGGCCTGCTGCCAGCGGCGGTCGTTCCGGTTCGTCCAGTCGACCCCGATAGCTTCCAGCCGGGCGACCTGCTCGGGCTTCAGGTCATTGTCTTTGTAGGCGGTGCGCTGGCTTCCCAGCCAAACGCCCAGTGCCATTCCGTCCGGCGTCACATATTTTACCGGGATCTCCAAGTCGCCGTGCTCAAGGTAATACCGGGTCGCGGCGGCATAGCTCTGCTCCCAAAGACTGCTGGCCGTATCCCAGACCATACCCATGGATTGCAGACGCTCGATGCGCTGAGGGTCAAGGCTTCCGCTCAGGTAACGCTGGCGGTTGTAGACGATCCACTCGCCCAGCGCGAAACCGCTCTTATCGTGATACCGCACCGGAACCAGCAGGTCGCCGTGTTCATCCCGGTACTTCTTGGCCGATGCACAACCGCGCTCCCACGCCAGCGTGAGACGCTGTTTCCAGCCGATGCCGATCTTATCCAGCCGGGCGATCTGTTCATCAGTCAGACGACCTGCACGCTGTCCGGCACGCACCTGACGCTGAATTTCCAGCCAGCGGCCCAGCGCAAGGCCATCTTCAGTGATATAACTGCGCGGCACATCGAGCTTGCCGGTCTCAGGGTCGACTTTGCCGCAGGTCTTGGCCGCCTCGTAAAACTCTTCCCAAGTGTTTTCAAGGCCGCGCTTGAGCTTTTTGAAGCAGAGCGTCGCCTGACGGAGTGGGTCACGAAGCTTGAATTCGGTCGGAACGCCACCCTGTCTGCGGACAGCATCCTCATACTCCCGGCGGACGGTCAGCATCGACATGACGCCCTCGAATGAGTTCGTAAAATCAACAATCTGGATCTGTTTGCCGCTTGCCGTCAATGCCCGGCTGAACATCTGGCGAAAAATCGCTTCATCCGGGCTTCTTCTCAGCAAAATCACGCCGTCCAGCCCGTCGATATGGAACTGTGCATCCGGCCGGTTCTGGTAAACCAACAGTCGGACGCGTGACGTCTCATCCTCCAGAAATTCTTTCAGAGCCGGACTGCCGACCAGCGGACTTTCGCCGACGCAGTACAGCCGGGGCGGCTGCTCGTTATAAGTAAACATCTCCTGAATCCGAGATAGGCAGGCCATCGTCCAGTCATAGTTTTCGCCCAGAACGAGGTACTTGCCGCCGTTCATGCCCAAGGGGCGGATCAGCTCATGGGCCGCTTTTTCAGCATCCCGGACGGCATAGCTCAGGTTGGTATAGAGCTGTTCGTTCGGGTCCGGACGGCCCGGGCTGCGAAGGTTTTTCACTCTTGCGCGGAGACCTGCCATGACGTCCTTGCTCGACCACAGCAGAGTCGCAAAGGGCTTCGGATAGGGCAGGATGCCATTTACAACAGCTTCCCCGACGTTATAGCAGGACACCACTGCACCCTGAAACAGCTCTTCCGCGCTGAGGCAGGGCTTGTTCGGGCTGTTCGGCTCGGCCAGACCCAGCAGCTTCACATCCGGGCAGAATCCCAGCAGCCGGCCAACGCTCCGGTTCCAGCCATCCGCACCCAGCTCCTGATACATATCCAATATCAGATAAGCCGGACGTTTTGCGGCCAGCTCGATCCACTCTTCCGGGCTGGCGGCGGCCAGCTTCTCGCAGGAATAAAGCTTCGCCTTTTCCGGCAGTGTTCCCTCGGTCTGACGCAGGCGCAGGCGGCACTCGCCCGGCACCAGCCAGTAGATCACCTCGTCCGGATGGTCTTCCAGCAGTTTCCATACCAGCTGGCTTTTTCCGGTTCCAGCCGGCTGGATGACTGCTGCCCTGCCGTTTTCGGCAAGCTTTTTCACAACAGCCTGATATACGCTGGTATCATTCTGATACAAATCCTTTGCCATAACTTTCGTTCTCCTTTTGTCGGAAACCAGATGCGGCAAATTCCGCAAATTTCAGCCCTTCATGAAAGGTTTTCGTCATAATACAACCCCGGTCACACA
>OIZF01002202.1_pt1 | contig 9945 bp, 7 predicted proteins | sample 1588471 | NCBI WGS metagenome assembly OIZF01 (sample SAMN03283279) | human gut metagenome | biome: human-associated habitat; material: feces | host: Homo sapiens | place: Peru | collected 2012
ATAGTGGAACTGCTGGTAATGCCAATAGTAATGAATTAACAAAAATAGTCTTTAATGTTTATCCTGAAAATCCTAGTGGTACAGATCGTTTTGCTAACATAAATTGGGGACAAGTTGCTAGTATCATGAATATATTTGCTGGTTCAGGTATCAATAAACCTAATACATTTCCATGAAGATATAGTGGAGATTTAAATAGTAATAGTGTTAAAAATGAATGAATTGAAAATAATGATTTTGCAACAATTTCAAATTCAACAACTAGTGCAACTAAAGACAATAATTCTATAAGCTGAACATATAATAAATCAAATGTAGATGAATCACAAGCATTTGCTAAAATAACTGGACAAGCTGCATATTTTAGAGGCTTTTCACCAAGTAATTCAGGAGATAGTACAGGAATACAATTTGGTCGTACATATGCATTTAATTCAAATGTAAGTAATTTAAAGCAAGTAAAAAATATTAATATTGAAATTAATTTATACTAAGTAATTTTATAAACCCTTTAGCTCCCAGACACTAAAGGGTTTTATTTTTTAAAATAAAATCTTTTAGTAACAATTATATTTTTAATCAATCAAACTAAATAAATTTTTCAAGCATATTTAAAGGTATAATTTAGTATGTTTGTAGTTTAAAGATAGGAGAAATAAGATATGTATAATGTTGTAATTATTCTTTGCTCAATCATTGCAGCGCTGTGCATTATTTTAGGTTTACTACTATCTAAATCTGGATCTAGTTCAGGAATTACTACCATGAGTGGTCAAGACATGGAAATATTTAAAAAAACCAAAGATAGAGGGTGAATGAAAATATTTCAAATTGTCATGATTTTATGCTCATTTGCATTATTAATCATTGCAATAGTAATGAAATTTGTTTCATAAGTAATAGCTGAAGTAATCATGAATAATAATGAGATAAAAAAAATAATTATTAAAACGATTCAAGATGATGGTAATAGAAGAATATTACCTGGCATCATAGTTAAAAAAATTACCAATGAATACTACGACATTAACAAAAGATCAATCTTTAACATGATTGATAACATGATTGATAGTGGTGAGCTAAAGCAATTAGGCGACAAAGTAATTTTAGGTTATATTGATGCCCCAATTGATATGAGCAAAATCTATCAAGGCACTGTTAGCAATATAACTATTAATAGTGATGCTTTTATCACTGTTTATGATGACAACCAAAATGTGGCTACAGATTTTTATGTAAACAAAATTCATGTCAATGGTGCTATTAAGGGTGATGTTGTCAAATTTGCATTATTGCAAAAAGATGTTTCTTTAACTGATAAAAAAGAAGCAGCTATTTTAGAAATCATTAAAAGGCAAAAAGAGACATTTGTTGCAACAATTGAATTAGATGATGAATCATATCTAGTTATCCCTGATGACAAGAGGATTTATCTAGATATTATTGTTGATAATTTATCAAACATAAATAATAATGACAAGGTTTTATTAAAAATTGATAGTTTTGATAATAAGAGTTTATTTACTTCAATTATCAAAACTCTAGGTAATTCTAATAATTCAGGAATAGACATTATGTCTGTTGCTTATGAAAATAATGTGCCAATTGAATTTTCAGAAGATGTAATTTTAGAGTCTGAAAAACTAAAGTTTAATATTACAAGTAAAGACTTACAAGTAAGAAAAGATATTAGAGATAGACAAATAATTACAATTGATCCAGCAACATCTAAAGATTTAGATGATGCTATTTTTGTTAAAAAATTGCCTAATGGTAATTATTTTTTATCTGTTAGTATTGCCGATGTATCATATTATGTCCAACCAGGAACTAAACTTGATGAATCTGCTTACTCTAGAGGGACGTCAGTTTATCTTATTGACCATGTTATTCCAATGTTGCCCCATAATATTTCAGACAACTTATGTTCACTAAACCCTCATGAAGATAAAATGACATTAACATGTGATGTAGAAATTAATCATCATGGTGAAATTATTGACTTTGATGTTTTTCCATCAATTATTAATAATCATCATCGTTTTAGCTATGATGAAGTGAATGAATTATTTGCAAATAATTTTGTTGATAATTCTCATAAACTAGATTCTAGTCTTATTGACCAACTAAAAATTGCTAAAGAATTACATTTGATTTTGAGAAAGAAAAAAAGTGATTTAGGTTACATTGAATTTGATATCAAAGAACCTGTCATCACTTTAGATGATCAAGGTAGACCAATTGCAATTGATGTTAAAAAAAGTGGTATTGCCCAAAAAATGGTTGAAGATTTTATGGTGGTTGCAAATGAAACAGTCACCCTTTTTGCACAAAAAAACAATTTGGATTTCATTTATCGAATTCATGATAAACCAGACTTAAAAAAAATTACTACTTTTTTAATTGAAGCTAAAAAACTAGGATTTATTTGTCAATTTGATTACAATAATTTGTCATCAAAAGATTTTTTAGAACTTTTAAAGACAAATTCTAATCATCCTGAGTTTAATTTATTTAATAAACTTTTGTTGCATGCCATGCAAAAAGCTAAGTATTCCATTGATAATATCGGACACTTTGGACTAGCATTAGAAAATTATACTCACTTTACATCACCAATTAGAAGATATGCAGACCTTATTGTACACCGCATTTTTTGGATGTTTATTTTTGCAAAAAATAAATATTCTGAAAACCAACGTTTTGAGTTAAAACAACAACTAAGTTTAATTGCTGATGAATGCAATCTCTGCGAAATTAGACAGGTTGAAACTGAACGCAATGTTAATGCAATGAAATTTGCAGAGTACATGTCATATCATGTAGGTCAAACTTATGAAGGTGTTGTTTCAGCAGTTGTTTCATTTGGAATGTTTGTTGAATTACCCAACTTAATTGAAGGGTTGGTAATGATTAAAAATATTGGTGATGATTTTTATGTATTCAATCCAGATAATTTAACTTTGGTAGGTCAAAAAAGTAACAAAATTTATAGCTTAGGAAGTAAAGTAAAAGTACAAGTTATTGGTGCAAATAAACAAGATAGAAAAATAGATTTTAAACTTATTAAATAATTTTTTATTTATTGGTTTAGTTTTTAAAGCAAAAAAATCTAAAGTGCTAAAATTAATAATGTTTATTAACAAATTTCATTACTATGGCTCTTATTTCTAATAAGAATATTTATAGAAATTATGAAATCATTGATGAGTATGAGTGTGGGTTAGTTTTAACAGGTACAGAAGTTAAATCGTTAGCGCATTCACAAGCATCTATCAATGATTCATATGTCACTTTTATTAAAGGTGAAGCATTTGTTCTAAACATGCATATTAAGCCATTTGAACAAGGCAATATGTTTAATGTTGATCCATATAGGACTCGGAAAATTTTGTTGCATCGTAGTGAAATTAATAAAATTTCTTTCCAAATTCAAAAGGATGGTTTGACAGTTGTACCTGTTAAGGCATATTGAAAAAACAATTGCATTAAGCTTTTAATTGCAGTTGCTAAAGGAAAAAAACTTTATGATAAACGAGAAGATATTAAGAGAAAAGATATTAATCGTCAAATCTTGAAAAGTATTTATTAGAAGGGACAAGCTATGTGATATGTAGTTAAAAAAGTACTAAATAAAAAGTACTGACTATACATTTTGCTGCTTGTGATTATTTTGTTAGGACAAGTAGCAACTGAAATTTTGTTACCAATTTCACTTGTGCAACTAACTGAGCAAGCACAATTAGCAGCATATAAACAAATTAGCACCTCTGTCGCACTAGCAAATGTTGGAGCACTAGCTGGTTTAATGACTGGGCTGTGTGTTATTTTTTTGCTATGTGGTGGATCTGCTGGATTATTAAGTAGTTGATTAGGTTCTAAAATTTGTGGCGACATTAGACTTAAGCTATATCGTAAAATCCAAGACCTATCATTCGCTGATATCGATGGATTTAAAACAACATCTCTTGTTACAAGATTAACAACAGATGTTGAAGCAATTCAAAATGCATTATTTATGATTTTCCGGGTAGGATCAAGATCAATTTTCTTATTTATTGGTGGATTAGTTGCAACCATTGTTATTTCAGTTAATCCAAATTTAAGAATTTTACCAAACTTAGGGGGGGCAACAGAAACTACTGCTCCTATTGGTGATTTATGGTTTTTAGTACCATTAATTCTATTTGTAATTAGTATGATAATGTTTGGATTGTTATTGATTATTTTAGTTAAATCATCAAAACAATATAAACTTGCAAAATATGCTATTGATGACACTAATAGTGTTATGAGAGAAAATATTTTAGGTGTAAGAGTTGTTAAATCATTTAATCTTCAAGATGATCAAGTTAGAAGATTTCAAATTGCAAATGAAAAGTTAAGAAAAACAAGTGAAAAATCATTCATTATTTCGATGTGAATGTTCCCAATTACCAACTTAATCATGAGTTGAGCAATTGTTTTAACAATTTGAGTGGGAATTGCTGCCAAAGCAATGGATATTGCTAAAGTTGGGGCAATCATGTCTGTAACATCATTAATTCTTTTTGGAATGGTTATTTTAATTAATGTAATTCTTCAAATTGGAAATGCATTAGGGTCATGTAAAAGAATTAGAGAAGTGCTTGATACTGAACCATCAATCAAATTTAAAGAAAATGGTTTGAACATTGAAAAACCAATCATTAAATTTGATAATGTTAACTTTAAATACAATGAAACTGGTGAATATGTTTTAAAAGACATTAATTTAGCAATTAATGAAGATGAAACAATTGGAATTATTGGTGCAACAGGTAGCGGTAAATCTACATTTGTATCTTTAATTACTAGAATGTATGATGTAAAAGAAGGTAATTTATCAATTTCAGGTCATGATATTAAAGATATTGATAAACATGATTTGAGACATAAAATTGCTTTATCACCACAAAGAGTAACATTGTTTAGTGGAACTATTGCATCAAATTTAAGATATGGTAAATCTGATGCCACACTTAAAGAAATGGAATTTGCTGCCAAAGGTGCTCAAGCATATGAATTTATTATGCAAAAAGAAAATAAGTTTGACACACAAGTAGAACAACGGGGACGTAACTTCTCTGGTGGTCAACAACAAAGAATATCAATTGCTAGAGCTTTAATTAAAAATCCTAAAATTTTAATTCTAGATTCATCAACATCTGCCTTGGATATGATTACTGAAAAGAAAGTAAATGAATATATCAAAGAAACTAATAAAGGTCGAACAACAATTGTTATTAGTCAAAGAATTTCAGGAGTAAGAAGCGCAGACAGAATTCTTGTTTTTGAAAAAGGAAAAATTGTTGGTGATGGTAGTCACCATGAATTATTAAGAAATAATGCTATATATCGTGAAATAGCTATTTCACAATTAGGAATGGAGGGTGTAGAAAATGAACTTAACCAATAATAAATCTAAGCACCACCCAATTAATGCTAAATTGGCAAAAGAGTATCAATCATTAATCGAAAATGACTTAGGTAAATTTTTAGAAATGATTGATAATGCCCAAGTTGATGTTGATAGTCTTACTCCACAACAACATAAGATTGTCAATAAATATCGCTCTAAATTAATGAGAAAATCAACAATTAGTACTACTAAAGCACTATGACAATATATGATGATGTACAAACCATCAGTGATCTTTGTTTTACTTGTTACATTGTTATCAGTTACTTTCAACTGTTTAGCTGCATTTGCATTGGTTTATTTAACTAATGCACTTGGTAAAATTCAAATTGATTTAAAACCAATGGGTCAATTAACTAATCCAACTGATTCCAGTTGGTTTGGAACATTCTCAGCAGTAGCTGGAGTAATATTAGCTTTCTATTTTGTGTTTGCATTTGGAATGTGAGCACAAACTAGAGTGATGGCAATTGTATCCCAAAAAGTTGGATATAAAATCAGAGAAGATTTATTCAATAAAATTCAAAAATTACCAGTTAAATATTTTGACCAAAATTCATCTGGTGATTTGATGTCAAAATTCACAAATGACATTAACAATATTACAGATATGTTTTCCCAAAATTCTGCTGTTGTTTTAAATGGAGTAGTGACAATTGTAGCAATGTTAATCTCAATGTTTTTGTTGAGCCCATATTTAACATTAATCTTGTTAGCATTCTTACCATTTATGATTATTCCGGCTTATGTGCTTTCTAAAAGATCACAACCATTGTTCTCTAGAGCCCAAAGAACATTAGGGGAAGTTAATGGTTATATTGAAGAAATGATTTCAGGACAAAGTGTTATTACTTTGTATGATCAAAATGAAAATGTTGTAGAAAGTTTTAATAAATATAACAAAAAATTAGTTACTATGACTTTTAAAGGTCAAGGTGTAACATCCGTAATATTACCTCACTTCATTATGTACTTAAACTTAACTAATGCGATTATGTGGGTGATTGGAATTGTGTTTTCAATCAATAAAGTTGGAGTTGGATTCCATGGAATTGATTTAGTTAATATTGCAAATTTAATGTCTGCACCAACAGGTGGTAGCGCTGCATTAGATGCTGATGCATTGGCAATTATTTCTGGTGTATCATTAACAGCTGCATTCTCAATGATGGCTCGTAATTTCTTATTACCATTCACACAAATTGGTGGAATTGCAAATATGTTTATGATGGCATTAGCAGGTGCTGATAGAGCATTGAAAGTTTTCAACGAAGTTGAAGAAATTAATGAATGTGAAAGATTAATTCTTAATATTTCAGAATTGATGTTAGATAATACTTCTGTCCCAAGTTTACAAGAAGAAGAAAGTATTAAAGTTGAAATTGATGGCAAATTACAAAAAATTAATGACTTACCACATACAGTAGAAACTAATAGTAGTATTAAAGTTAAAGATTTAAACTTTGGTTACTATGATTACAAACAAATTTTATTTGATGTTAATATTGACGTTAAAAAGGGTCAAACAATTGCCATTGTTGGACCAACAGGATCTGGTAAATCAACGTTTATCAACTTGCTAACAAAGTTCTATGACATTAAGACAGGTGACATCTTATTTGGAAATAGAATTTCGATTAAAGATATTACAAAAGAATCAATTAGAAATAATGTTTCAATTGTTTTACAAGACACATTCTTATTTAATGAATCAATTAAAGATAACATTAGATATGGAAATATGGATGCAAGTGATGAACAAATCATTAAAGCTGCAAAAACTGCTAATGCTCATAACTTCATTATGCAATTACCAAATGGATATGACACAATTTTAAATGACAATGGAGAAGATTTATCTCATGGTCAAAGACAGCTTTTAGCAATTGCTAGAGCAATCTTATCGCCTTCTAATTTATTAATTTTAGATGAAGCGACATCTTCAATTGATACTAAGACTGAAGCTGAAATTCAATCAGCAATGATGCGCTTAATGGAAAATAAAACATCATTTGTAATTGCTCACCGTTTATCAACAATTCAAAATGCTGACCAAATTTTAGTAATTAAAGATGGTCACATTATTGAACGTGGTACACATGCAGAATTATTAGAATACAAAGGTTTTTATTACAGTCTATATAATTCGCAATTCTATGAAGAAGAATAGAAAAAATTAGATAGAATAATATGTGCACTCAGCAATTTTATATTGAGTTTAATTAGTACATAACATTATATGTTTAGGAAGTAAGCAATGCTGAAACGCTCTGAACCCTTTAGTATGTAATAATAACTCAAGAATAAAATCACTTTGTGTATTCATAAAATACAAACAAAGGTAAAAATTTAAGATATGCGTTACACAGGTAGTATTTATCGTAAATCAAGAAAATTAGGTTTTTCTTTATTAGAAAATAATAAAGAATTCTCTAAAGGTAAAAAAAGATCAACACGTCCAGGCCAACACGGTGCAAAACGTGTTAAGCTAACAAACTATGGACAACAATTGAATGAAAAACAAAAACTTATGTTTTTGTATGGAATGAATGATCGCCAATTCCGTAGATTCTTTATTATTGCAAAAAAACATAAAGGGGCAACTACTTTGAACTTATTGAGAGTTCTAGAAGCAAGATTAGATTCTTTAGTTTATCGTGCAGCATTAGCTCCTACAAGACGTAGTGCTAGACAATTAGTTACCCATGGACACGTTCTAGTTAATGGTAAAAAAGTTAACATCCCTTCAATTATTCTCAATGTTGGGGATAAAATTAGCATTGCTGAAAGTGCAAAATCATTACCATTAGTGGTAGATGTTAAATCTAGTCCTGCTGAATTCATTAAATTAGACAAAAATAATTTGATTGCTGAATTCACAAGAGTGCCTGAAAGAGAAGAATTACCTGAAGGAATTAATGAATCACACGTTGTTGAATGATTCAACCGTTTCTTATAATATATTATTTATTCAATTACAAATAATAAACATGAACATGAAATTTAAACAAAAATTCAAATTTCATGTTTTTTTATTAGACTTGAATTTTATATTTGTCAGATAACATTCAATTTTATTTTTTTGGATTCTAACGTCATTGTAATAATCAATAAAATTGTTAATTTCATTTTCAAGTTGATTAAATGTCATTTGTGCAATATTCAAATTATAAATGAGTTCAGTTTTTAAAATACTAAATCAAAATTCAATGACATGATTGTCTAACAAGTCTATAATTCTTGACATTGACTGTGCTCATTGTTTTGACATAAAAAGACAATAATCCTTTCTTGAGAAATGAATTATTGTCTAATGTTGATGTTGGGTGTTTTTTAATATTTTGTTTGCATGAAAATATGATGTTTTTTATTAATATCCATTAATATTTAGTTGGATCAACTATTTACTAATCATTAAATAAAATTGTAATCAGATTGCATTAATTGAATTTATATAATTTAATCAATAAAATCCACTTCTCTATACATAAGAACTAAATCATAATTAATAAATAGAATTTTGTTTGTTGTTGTTATTATAGAAATCAATATTTCTATATAAATAAAAGATTAAGTATAACTGGATTAATTTTAAATAAACTATTAATAAAACCTACCTAATGTTATATGAGAAAAGAAAATATTTGTAATTACATAAATTCTTAAGTTAAGTGGTGTTCTTTTTGTTTTATGAAAACACTCATAAAACAGATGTGATATGGTTTTATCTAAATTGCATATTTTTATTTATACAAGTAGTATAAAAGAATACTTTGTTATTTATTTCTTAAATCTAATTTAAGTAATAATACCAATTTATTGTTTTATGTAATTTATTCTAATGTTTTGTTATTTATTTTGAAATGAAGATGAATTTTTATTGTTTTGATTGTAGCAGACTTAGTAAATTCTTTTAATATAGGCATTGAAAAAGTCAATCACTCAAAAGTAATTGACTTTTTATATTTTATAAAACTAGTAAATATTAATTTTTACTGTTGTTTTATGTAAAGTTGAACTACCACTTGGAGTTCCAAAACTATAAATACCACCTATTGTTTTCAATCCTGAATTAGTAGAGTTTGGTTCTAAACCTCTAAAGACATTCACATCATTAGCAACTAGAGTAGCATATGGTGTGGCTTGACCTTGAGATTGATCAGACTTTTGGTAAGTTCAAGTCAAATTATTTCAACTTTTTGTAGCATTTTTGACATTGTCATTAAGTTTTGAATCTTCACTAGTACTTGGATCAATAATATTTCAAGAATAATCTTCAAAAAGATTCTTAACTGATATATCGGTACTAAATCGTGTTCTCCATACTTTACCTAATAAATTTCTTTGGTCATTAATATTCGCGAAAATATTCATAATATTTGTAACTTTTGGTCAATCAATGGTATCAAAACTTTTACCAGTTTCTGAAGTTGCTTGAACATTAAACACGATTTCATTTAATTGTCCAGTGGTGGTTGGATTATTTACTTCTCTACTATTAAGTC
>OIZF01002206.1_pt1 | contig 9930 bp, 6 predicted proteins | sample 1588471 | NCBI WGS metagenome assembly OIZF01 (sample SAMN03283279) | human gut metagenome | biome: human-associated habitat; material: feces | host: Homo sapiens | place: Peru | collected 2012
CGAACGGATGATGCCCGCCAGATACAGCAGTGCGACCTGCGTCAGGCGGTCAATGGCCTGTGCATCGGCGCGAACATCCTCGATATCCTCCGCCGGTGCGGCGCAAAGTTCCGCAATACCGAAAAGGGCATCGTATTTGAAAAGGCACCGCTTCACGGGGTTGACATCGATCTTGCCGACTGCCCGGACCTCGGCCCTGTCCTGATGGTCCTCGGCCTGCTCTGCGAAGGGCAGACCGTCATCCGGAACGCCGAGCGTCTCCGCATCAAGGAGAGTGACCGCATCGCCGCGATGGAAACTGAACTGCGTGCCTGCGGCGGCGTCCTCTCGAGCGAGGGCGGCACCATCACCATCGAGGGCTGTGCGGACAAGCTGCATGAGCCTGCCGCGCCGCTGTCCGGCCACAACGACCACCGTGTCGTCATGAGCCTGACTGTGCTTGCCCTGTCCGCCGGGCTGCGGCTGAGCATCGACGGTGCCGAGGCCATCGAAAAGAGCTGGCCCCATTTCTTTGAAGCCATCAAGCCTTTGGGCGTGGAGGTAAACTATGCTGGATAAATCCAAACGCTATCTCATTGTCGGTCTGGGCCTGCTGGGCGGCAAATACGCGCTGGAGCTGTCGAAAGCCGGTTTTCTTGTGGACGGCATCAACCGCAGCGAAGGTCACCTGCAATACGCCCTCGACCACGGCTACATCCGCAGCGGCAAGACCCACGATTTTGAGGACTTGGTGAGTCAGGCCGACCACATCATCTTTGGCCTGTACCCCACCGCCCTCATCGAGTGGTTCAAAACCTACGGCCACCTCATCAAACCCGGCTGCGTCTTTACCGATGTCTCGGGCGTCAAGACCGGCCTTGTGGAGCCGGTGCAGAACATGTGTCCGGAAGGGGTCGAGTTCATCGCCAGCCACCCGATGGCCGGCCGTGAGACTTCCAGTGTCGAACACGCCGCTGAGGTGAACTTCGCACCGGCGAACTTCATCATCACCCCGACCGAGAAGAACACTCCGGAAGCCATCGAGTGGGCAAAAGAGCTGGCCGAGGTGCTGGGCTTCAAGCACATCTGCACCCTGACCGTGCAGGAGCATGACAAGATGATCGGCTATGTCAGCCAGCTCTGCCATGCCATCGCCGTCAGCCTGATGTGTGCCAACGACAACACTTCGCTCTGCGAGTATACCGGCGACTCTTTCCGTGACCTGACCCGTATCGCGCGCATCAACGATAAGATGTGGGCCGAGCTGTTCCTCTGGAACAAGGAGAACCTGATCTCCGAGATCGACCAGTTCGACGCGGCCCTCGACGCCCTGCGGAACGCATTGGTCGCCGACGACCGCGACAAGCTGGAAGAGATGTTCCGCCTTTCGACCCAGCGGCGCGCCGCGTTCGATAAAAAGCTGCCCTGACCCTCTCACTCTGCCGCGCCCTGTGATCGAGGGCAAGTTTTGATGTATGACGAGGTGCCTTATGCCGAAACAGGAAGGACAGAAGTCCAAGCTTTTAGCTCTGCTGCATATTTTTGAGCAGCAGACCGATGAAAACCACTTGCTGAATGTTCCGCAGCTGGTGCAACTGCTGGAACAGCAGGGCATCCTGTGCGAGCGCAAGAGCGTGTACAGCGACATCGAAGCCCTGAACAATCTGGGCTATGACATCCAGCTGCGGCGCGGACGAAACGGCGGCTACTGGATGGCGAGCCGCACCTTTGACCTCGCGGAACTGAAGCTTCTGGTCGACGCCGTCCAGTCCAGCCGGGTCATCTCGAAATCGACCAGCGACAAACTCATCTCCAAGCTGGAAGGGCTGACCTCCCGTTACGAGGGCGGCCAGCTTCAGCGTCAGGTCTACGTTGACGGACGCCCCAAAAGTACCGTCCGCACCCTGCCCTACACCGTCGACGCTCTGTTTTCGGCCATCAACTCGGGCCGGATGGTGCAGTTCCACTACAAAAAGAAGGGCCACCCCGACCTGCGCACCATCAGCCCGTGGCAGATGGCATGGGAGAACGGCTGCTATTACCTCATCGCCTATCAGGACGAAAAGCAGCCCTTCGGCATCCGGCATTACCGGGTCGACCGAATGGCCGGCGTGAAAGTCCTCGACGAGCCGCGCCGCGGCAAAGAGCAGTTCGCCGACCTCGACCTGCCGACTTACTTAAAAAAGCATTTCAACATGTACGGCGGCCCGGAACACCAAGTGACTTTGCGCTGCACCGCCGACCTCGAACAGGCCATGCGCGAGCGGTTCGGCTCCACGCCCATCTTCCTGACCGAGGAGAGCGGCGAACATTTCCACTTTGATGTTCCTATCTGCGTCAGCGATCAGTTCTATGGCTGGGTCTGCGGCTTTGGCGGCAAGGTCGAAGTCACCGCTCCTGCCGATGTTCGGAATGACCTCCGTGAAATGACCCAAAGGATCAGCGAGGCACATCAGTAACCAACAAAAAATGGACAGCAACTGCTGTCCATTTTTTGTTATTCCGTTTATTTACTCCTCAAACTCCAGATCACTCGCCAGAATGAGATCCAGCTCCGCGGCTGGTTCGGCGATAAGGCGGCGGCTCTGGTTGAAGATGGCCTTTTCGAGGGTATTCCGGGCCAGGCGGCCATTTCCGGCGGTGCGGCTGTCGAGGGCCTGACGGCGTTTATAGTAGCCCAGCAACGGGAAGGTGCAGTTCTCGGCAAGGCGGTAGCCCTTGCTTTTGGCGAGGACGGCCGTGATATCCAGCAGCTCGTCGGCGGTGTAATCCGGGAACTCGATCTTATTCGGGAACCGGCTCGCAAGGCCGCTGTTGGCGGTCAGGAAAGCCTCCATCTCCTTGGTGTAGCCTGCAAGGATGACGACCAGCTCATCCCGGTGGTCTTCCATCCCCTTCACAAGGGTGTCGATGGCTTCTAAGCCGAAGCTGTCCTGCTCTCCACGATACAGGCTGTACGCCTCGTCGATGAAGAGGACGCCGCCCAGTGCGCTCTCGATGACGCTGTTCGTCAACGGAGCCGTATGGCCGGTGTAACGGCCCACAAGGTCGCCGCGGCTGACCTCGATGAGCTGGCCGCCCTTGAGCGCGCCGATGGCTTTCAGGTACTTTGCCACCAAACGAGCGATGGTCGTCTTGCCGGTGCCGGGGTTGCCAGTGAAGATCATGTGCATGGACAGGCTGGCGGTCTTGAAACCTGCCGCCGCACGACGCTGCTGCACCTGAATGTTATCGGCCAGACCGAACACATACTCCTTGACCGGCGCAAGGCCGACGAGGTCGTTCAATTCCGCCTTGATTTCCTCGACTGCACCGGTATATTCCGCCGGGAGCAGGTCAAAGAGCTTCTGTGGTTCGCCGTCGTTGAGCTGAAAGTCGATGCCGTCCGTCCGGGCGGTCAGCTTGACCGTGCCGGACAACTTTTTGTCGGTCTGTAGGCAGTATTCACTCATGGCGCGGAAAATTTTATCGCAGCAGGCCGCAAGCCCGGCCGCGCCCTTTTTCGGGGTGCATTGCGCGGCGACGTAATCCCGGACATCCGCACCTGCCGAAAGGGTCAGGCCGAGACGGGTGCTGACCTTCTGCGCCAGCGCATTGAGCTGCTGCGCCGCCAATGCCGCCAGATCCTCCCGGGCGAAGGCTTTTGTCTCGCAGACATCGCCCAGTGCCGAGACGAAGGGCGCACCGAACTTATCCGCCAGTGCATCCCGGCCCTTGTTCGAGAAGAAGATCAGGTATTTGCCCTGTGGGTCGATGCGGCTGACTGCGCCGGGCGCAAGGGCGGTTCCTGCATCGACAAGGATCCCCTCTTTGTTGACGAGATACCGGCTTGACAGGGGCGCACTTCCCTTGACCGCCAGATCGGACAGCGTTTTCAGGAAGGCCGGATAGCAGCTCTCGTAATGCTCGAAGACGATGATTTCGCCGGGTGCGTGGAGAGCCGCGTAAAGGTCCTGTAAAAAGAGCTTTTCCGCGCTGGAATTGGGGTATAATGCCAAATCGAGGACAGCAATCTTATCGTTCTGGAGCAGGCCGCGTACCGCCATGCAGCGCGCTGTCTCTTCCAGCGTGAAATGTCGTCCGGTGCCGCTGCCGCCGGTGACGAGAATCACATTCCGTGCCGCCGGGCGTTCGGTTCCCAGCACAAAGGGGCGGCGCATGGCACGCACCACGCTGTCCACAAAGGCATCCTGCCCCAGAACCGACTTTTTGACCTCATCGGCCAGACCCTCAAAACTGCCGAGGTGTTCCGTTTTGACCTCGGTGGTTCCCCGTGCCAGCAGGCCGTCGTCCTCCATATCCCGGAGGAGTTGGCGACTGTCCTCGAGGGCAGACTGCGCCACCGTATCCTGCTTTTTCAGGGCGGCGTTCTGCTGTTTGAGCATCTCATCCAGCCGCTTCTGCTGTTCCAGCAGGGCCGCGTTCAGGTCGGTCAGACCGCCGGACGGTGCCGTTCTGGATGCTTCCTCGTCCGCCTTCGGGGTGCCAGGCGTGAATTTGAGCTTTCCGCCTGCACCGAACACGCCGTTCATCAGATTTTCCCAGTCGTTCGTGTATCCCATAGCCGCCTCCGTAACTGCGTTTTTTCTCAGTATAGTGTACTTAGGGAAAATTTGCAAGAAAAGCCTTGAAAATTTGTCCGGTGACATGTACACTATTCACAGAATGAACTATACAAGTATTGGTTTTTGATAAGAAGGATGAAGTCAGAATGAAAACTCCTGCGGAGTGGAAGGCTTATTTTGAGAGTGAAGCCTTCGCGCAGCAAACCACCTATAACGGCCCACTTGGCCCGGAATACACCCCGGCCGGGACCCATCTCCGGCTCTGGGCTCCGACGGCACAGCAGGTCACGGTCAATCTCTACCGCCGGGGCGACGGCGGCGTCTGCATCGGCTCGCTTCCGCTCGTAAAGCAGGGGCAGGGCGTGTGGTCGGTCTACCTGCCCGGCGACCAGCATTGTCATTACTACACGTTCACCGTCCATGCAGACGGCAAGGTGTTCGAGACGGGCGACCCCTACGCAAAGGCGGCCGGTGTCAACGGCACCCGGAGCATGATCGTCGATTTTGCCCGGGTCGACCCACAGGGCTGGGCGCAGGATGCCCGGCCAGACATTGCCCCTGCCCGGCGTTCCATCTGGGAGATCTCCGTCCGGGATTTCTCGCAGGACCCGGCCAGCGGCGTTCATCCTGCGTGGCGCGGAAAATATCTCGCTTTCACTCAGAAAGGCACGACCCTGAACTCGGACGGCATCCATCCCACCTGCATGAATTATCTGCGGCGGCTGGGCATCGGATACGTTCAGCTGATGCCGATTTTTGATTTCGGCAGCGTGGACGAGAGCAAACCTCTGACCCGGCAGTACAACTGGGGCTATGACCCGACCAACTACAACGTTCCGGAGGGCAGCTATTCCACCGACCCGACGCGCGGCGAAGTCCGGCTCCGGGAGTGCAAGCAGATGATCGCCGCTCTCCATGCCGCCGGGTTCGGCGTCGTGATGGACGTCGTGTACAACCACATGTACCGCTCTGAAAACGTCCTGAATCACACGGTTCCCTACTACTTTTTCCGCCAGAACGACGACGGCACCTTCTCCAACGGCAGCGGCTGCGGCAACGAATTCGCCAGCGAGCGGCCGATGGCCCGGCGATACCTCATCGACTCGGTGCTTTACTGGGCGAAGGAATACCACATCGACGGCTTCCGGTTCGATCTGATGGGCCTGTACGATGTCGAGACGATGAACCTTCTCCGCGCTGAGCTGGACAAGCTGCCCAATGGTCGGAGCATCCTGATGTACGGCGAGCCGTGGCAGGGCGGAGGAAGCGGACTGCGCCGGTACGAGGCCAACAAGAACAACCTCGCCATGCTGAACGACCGCATCGGCATCTTCTGTGACAACACCCGTGATGCCATCAAGGGCGGCTGTTTCGACGCCCGGGAGCCGGGCTATGTCGAGGGCAAACCCGGTTCGTTCTGGGATATCGGCGGCGCGGTGGCCGCATGGTGCCGGAGCAGTACCCTGCCGCCCCACAAGCCCAATCAGATCGTGACCTACGTTTCCGCACACGACAACTTCACCCTCTGGGATAAGCTGCTTCTGGTGCGGTACAGGAAACCGGAGTTTGCCGCTGTGGACTCGGTCGCACTAGCACAGAACCGGCTGGCGGCCGGCATCGTCCTGACGAGCATGGGCCTTCCGTTCTGGCAGGCCGGCGAGGAATTCGCGCGCACCAAAAAAGGACAGGGGAACAGCTACCGCTCTTCTCCTGCCCTCAATCGGCTGGACTGGAAGCGCGCCGAGCAGTTCCACAGCCTTGTGGACTATTACCGCGGCCTCATCGGGCTTCGGACGACCTTCCCACGGCTGAGCGCATCGGACTCCGCCAGCCCGGAGGCCATCCAGTTCTTCTCCCTGCAACAGCCGCTGGTAGGCTGGTCGCTGGCCGCTGCGCCCAGTGACGGCAGCTGGTGGCGCGCACTCTGCGTCTTCTACAACCCGACGGACAAAAATCAGACCGTCGCCCTGCCGCGCGGACACTGGAAACTGCTCAGCGACGGCATCTCGTCGAGCCTCTGGCGCGGCAAGAGCCAGATCTTGCAGGGGCAGGCAAATCTTCTGCCGTACAGCGCGACCGTGTTTGGACTGATTTAGGCTTCTCAGTCTGCTTCGCAGACAGCTCTCCCAGTGTGAGAGCCATTGGCATGTCGGTTCACTCCTGCCTCGATTTGCAGCTGGTGGGCCTTGCGCTCGAACTTTAGTTATATACACAAGAGGGCCGGCCACAGCGTGAAACTGTGACCGGCCCTCTTTGTCAAACAAGAAGAAAGGAACTTCAAGTGATGATGTCAAATTAGCCCTGCGGCTGCTGCTCCTGCAGAGAAGGAACCTGCTGTTCCTGCTCCTGCTGGGTGGTCGTGGAGCTGTTGGTGGAAGCAGTCTTCTCGCCCAGCGTCAGGCTGACCGTCTGCATCTGGCCGTCACGAGCGACGGTGATGGATAGGGTGTCGCCTGCGGAGTGGTTCTGGATGATGGTGCCGAGGTCGTCTTTCTGTGCGACTTCCGAGCCATCCACGCTGACGATGCGATCGCCGGCCTTCAGGCCAGCCTTATCGGCCGGGCCGCCCTGCACGACATCCACAACATAGACGCCGTAAGCGTTCACGCCCAGCTGTGCGGCAGTCTGTGCATCGGTAACTGCGATATAGGTAATGCCCATGTACGGACGACCGGTGACGTAGCCATTCTCCAGCAGATCCTGTGCCACCTTGATGGCGTCATTGATGGGGATCGCGAAGCCCAGACCCTCAGCATCCGAACTCGAGGACTTTGCGTTGACAATGCCGATCAGCTCACCGTTCATGTTGAACAGGCCGCCGCCGGAGTTGCCGGGGCTGACGGAAGCATCCATCTGGATCAGCGACATGGTGTTGGTGGAGTTGGTACCCTGAATGGTAACACTGCGGTTCAGCGCGCTGACGATGCCGCTGGTGACGGTGCCGCCCAGCTCACCCAGCGGATTGCCGACGGCCAGAACATTTTCACCAACGGCCAGAGAATCGCTGTCGCCGATGGTGGCAGGGGTCAAGCCGGTCGCATCGATCTTGATGACTGCGACATCGCTGGTGGAATCCTCGCCGACGATGGTCGCGGTGTAGTCCTGATCCCCGATGGTGACGGTGATGTTAGAAGCACCGGTCACAACGTGGTCGCAGGTCAGGATGTAGCCATCCGAGCTGATGATGACGCCGCTGCCGGCACCGGACTCGACCTGACTCTGGCCGTACCACGACCACTGGGAGTAAACGACCTGCTCGGTGGTGATGACGACGACGCTCGGGCTGACCATCTCAGCGACCTGTGCGGTCGTCATGCCGCTGGACAGGCTGGTTCCTGCGGTGGAGCCGGTGCTGTCACCGGTGGACGAACGCTCGACCTGCTGGATGACGACCTTGTTGCCGGCATTGCCGAACCGTGCGCCCACAAAGCCGCCTGCAAAGCCCATCGCCGCGGCAAGCACCAGAGCGATGGCACTCTTGACGATCTTACTGTTGTTTGCCTTGCGGTGCTTCTTTTCCGGCCGAGCAGGCTCTGCCGATTCCGCCGGGTGTACCGGGGGAGGCGTTGCGCCGCCGTTACCGGTGGGCTCTGCGTTTTCCGGCTCCGGCTGGTGGAAGTTGTTGTCCGGCTCGCCGTAGCTTGCAGCAGTGTTTGCGGTGTTCATGCCGCTGCTGCCGATGTTGGGATAGCCGGTGTCACCGGCCTGCTTATTTTCAGAGGAATAATCGTATTCCCATTTGTTCTCATTGTCCATACTGGTTACATCCTTTCTCAAAAAGGCTTCGTTCAGGGGAGGGGGTTCTCCGCTTCTTTTGAGCTGTCATTATTGTATCTGCTAATTGTGAAAATCAATCGCTGACCCAGTGAAGAATATGTGAAATAAGGTCGTACTTTGAAGGTTGACAGATGCACCTCTTCCTCGTATTCTAAAGAAAAGTGTGATGGAGGTGTTTTCATGAATCTGCTTGAAATTCCGGGCGGTTTTGCCCTATACAAAGAGAAAGTTCAAATCGGCCAATGCCTGCTGACCCCGGCAGCAAAAGGGGCGGAAATCACTGCGTTCTGCATCCTTCCCCAATGGCGGCGGAAGGGCTACGGCTCCTATCTTTTAAAGGAAGTTCTCCGGAAATTCGGCGGATATGACCGGGAGATGGCGACCGTCTTTTCTGCCTCGATGCCGCAGGAGCCGGAGGAACTTGCGTTTTGGTGCAAATTCGACTTTTCGCCCGAGGGTGAGCGGCTCTTTCGCCGCCGGACGCCTGACCTGACCGCCGTGAAATTCGTGCAGGACTTTCTTTCCGCCCGGCTGATATCGCCGCATCTTTGCGTGGATGCCACCTGCGGCAACGGCGGTGACACGGCCTTTCTCTGTCAACTGTCTGAAAACGTCCGGGTGCTGGGCTTTGACATCCAGCCCGAAGCCATCGCTTCGACCCACGCCCATCTCGAAAAATTGGGCCTTGCCGGCCGTGCCGAGCTGCACTGCGACAGCCACGCGAACCTGCTGAACCATCTCGAGCCGGGTTCTGCCGATGCCGTGATGTTCAACTTCGGGTGGCTGCCCGGTGCTGACCACAGCGTATTTTCCACGGCAGACAGCAGCATCCCGGCCCTCGAAGCTGCTCTGACCGCCCTGCGGCCCGGCGGCGTGCTGAGTGCCATCCTGTACAGTGGGCGTGTCATCGGCACGGACGAGAAGCAGAGCATCCTCGGCTGGCTCCGCGCCCTGCCGCTGAAAGAATTCACCGTTCTTGTGTGCGATTTCGCCAACTGGGCGGATACGGCCCCTCTGCCCTGCCTTGTTCTTAAAAAATGACAAAAAGTCTTGCATCCATGTGTATTTTCTGTTAGAATAAGGGTTGTGTGTATTTTATGCTTTTACAGGAGATCTCCGATGTAAAACATCCATAAATCGTTTGCTATTCATTCTTTGTCCGGCTTTGGGCCGGGCAGTTCAAGCAGGAGAAGCTATTTTATGACAAATCGCGAAGAAATCGAGCGTCGCCGGACGTTTGCGATCATCAGCCATCCGGACGCCGGTAAAACGACCCTGACCGAAAAACTGCTGCTGTACGGCGGAGCCATCAATCAGGCTGGTTCCGTCAAGGGCAAGCAGAGCGCAAAGCACGCCGTGTCCGACTGGATGGACATCGAGAAGCAGCGCGGTATCTCTGTCACCTCTTCGGTGTTACAGTTTAACTATGCAGGCAAGTGCGTGAATATTCTGGATACTCCGGGCCATCAGGACTTCTCGGAGGACACCTATCGTACCCTGATGGCGGCCGATTCCGCCGTCATGGTCATCGACGCTGCAAAGGGCGTTGAGGCGCAGACCATCAAGCTGTTCAAGGTCTGCACCCTGCGCCACATCCCCATCTTCACCT
>OIZF01002207.1_pt1 | contig 9926 bp, 10 predicted proteins | sample 1588471 | NCBI WGS metagenome assembly OIZF01 (sample SAMN03283279) | human gut metagenome | biome: human-associated habitat; material: feces | host: Homo sapiens | place: Peru | collected 2012
CGCATTTTTTTGAGGTTTTGTCAAGTATATTTTGAAATAAGTACAAAAAAATAGGCAGTCCCTTAACTTAATAGAAACTACCTACCATTGGTGCCTGTCACCTGGTGCGCTTTTCATCGCATAAGAATATTCATTCATCTCGTAAATATGTTAAAACGAATTTGTATGTTTATAGAAATTTAATAGTACCTGACACCTGGTACTGCCTTTTGCCACCTAGTAGACGGTCTTTTGCCAGAATGTTGCCCCCCCCCCAAAAATATATTCTAAGAAAAAGGGGATTCTTCATACTTCATATCCGGTAATGATTTAAAAAATTTATTTTTATTAAATGCATTAACAATGTCAATGTCATCTTTCAATTGCTCTTTTTCTGTAATATGAATAATATAATTGAATATTTTTTCTTTATAGCCTTCTTCTATAGAATCAACATATGCAATACAACCTATTATTTTTTCATTTTTAGAATAATTTTTGTTTACTATAGAATTAAATATCATTGCCCTTATCTTTTTCTTAAAGTCCTTATCTACATGTAACTCCTCATTATTGATCGTTATGCCCGTTATTGTTTTCTTCACATCATTAGATAAATATCTCGTTTTCTTTTCATTAATTTCAAACCCCTCTTCTCTTACAATACATTGTACAAACTTTTCAATACTATTTAACTTAGTTCTATTATTAGAAGAAAAGCTTAAATCATCTGCATAACGAGTATACACAATGTCTTTCCTACTACACAAACCATTCAATCTAACATCCAGATGATATGTAACCAAATTTGCAATATAAGGAGATGTAACTGCTCCCTGCGGCAATACATCTTCATATGTACACAAATTTGCCAATATTGCAGAAACATCCGTATTGTATCCTATCTTACAAAATAGCTGAAACACTTGGGTTTCTTTTATTGAGTCAAAAAATTTTTTTATATCCATCTCTAATATAAAGATGTTCTTCTTATGATATTCTGCATTAACTTTTAATCCATTCTTCTTTGGAACAAACGCCATTGCCTGATTTGAAACATTTATTTTTTCTAGTATTTCTTTTAAAATCCATCTCTGAACAACCTTCAAAGCCAAATGTGGAACATACAAAATTCTACTCGTCCCATCTTTTTTAGGAATTTCTTTTCGTGTATAACAATATTGCTTTTTATATGTCAAAAAATAAAGCAACTCTTGTGTTAATGAAAGTTGCTCTGCAAGATGTTCAAAATCATTGATAATTGGTACATTTAATGTATTCAATACAACATTATTGCTCATATTCATACAAATCACCCCATCCTTACTCAGTATGTTTTTGGGTAAATCAATGGGGGAGTTCCACTGTCGTGGAAGTTCACCGTTGATTTAGCTAATTTCATGTGTTTATATTTCTTCTGAGGTCGAATCAACCCCTAGTTGTTATGTAATGCATATTAACAACAATTCTAAGAATGGGGTGATTTATAGAAATCACAATACATTATCTCAATTCGTATCATATCACATGTTTCACGACTTGTACAGCGTGCAATCATTCCTTCTATAGAATGATATCCTTTTTTTGTCAATTCATATACCGCATATCTCTGATCCGTCATTTTTATAATTTGTTTATCATAAAATAACAACTTCAAGGCAGCATTGAAAAGCACATTGAATTCTTTCATTTCTATCTTTTCGTTCTGAGCAACCATTTGAATCATATCAACTAATTTTTTCGAATTAATCTGTTTAAAATAGTACAGTAAAAGCTGAATAAAATAATGCATGCCAACAATTGTATTTAAACGTATTTTTTTATCATTATTATCTTTTGCGTGCTTCTCTCTAATATTTTTTAATAGAACACGTGCAAACTCTTTTTCATCTGATGAATATTCAACAACATTTAGCTTATTTTTCTTTTTCAAATATTTAATTGGTCCAAGCATTATAAAGCTTTTATCTTTAACCCTTTTTTTATCAACTGCTGCTATTACTTTATTAACTGTATATTCATTATTAGTAAATGCTCCCAATTCAACTAATGAACCTGCACTTTCACAAATAATAGATATAATATGTGAATTATTAGCTAAAAATTGCTCATAACTAAGCAAATCTGCATCTTTCGTTTTATTTAAGACATCAATTAATAAATCTTCCGGATAAAATACTTTAATAGGTAGTTGCCAAGAATATCTTTTTTTCTCATTTTCCAATAATAATCTCATCTTATCTCTTAAAGATTTTTTTAACTTTGTACTTGCCCCACCGCAAAGAAATACAATTATATACTGTTCCTCAATACTACAGAAAACTTTTGAATAAATGTCTTTCAAAGATTTTTTCATATTTAAATCTAATTCTCCAATGTTATTTTCCATATTCTTACCTTACTGTATACTTTAATAAACTAATGTGAATTTCTCTTTACTATTCTTTTTGGTTGATGCAGTTTTTTTAACTCCACACAATCCAAAGACGATCATGCTATCGTTTTACCCTCATTAAAATGCTGCTCTACTATTGACTTCCATTTAGGGCTTACGTCATTCCAAGGATTCCAGTTATCTTTAATATAACAATATGCCTTATAAGGTTTATCTGATGACGATGCTGAATATCCCAATACATCTTCTACACAATTTTCCTAGAAATTTAATAGTGCCTGTCACCTAGCACCTTGATATTTCTATCACTTTATGTTTTATTTGTAAATACGGATTTATCTGTTTATGAAAACTTAATAGTGCCTGTCACCTGGTGCTAACGTTTTAACGTTTTCCTTTTGCCCAAGATGAACCAAAACCCGATTGTTTTGATCCGATATACTCTACGCCCAACTTTAATAATGTATTATGACTAGATGTTGCCCCTGCTGGTGCAAAAATGTATTTTGACATAAAACCCTCCCCCTTGTATGCAAATCCAAAGACCTGTTTATGGATATTATCCTTCTTATATACTCTCGATTTTATATTTCAGCCTGTTTTATTCGTTCTATTACAAATAGAACTCCTTGTAAAAACTTAATGATGCCTGACACCTGGTTGTGTTTCCTGGTTGTGTTTATTAGATTCTTTTTCTTATGCTACCACGGATGTACCGAATTATCAAGTCATTAAGAATTTTATACTTTTTGTAATTCACCGTGGTAAAGTGCTAGTTGTAATTTAAAACTGGCTATTTTGCCAGTTCTAAATTTTATCTACCTAATAAATACGTTAAAGTGAATTTATATGTTTATAAAAATTTAATGGTGCCTGACACCTGATGATATCTCGTTATTTTCGCTTCTCTTTAACAAATTGTTCCATCATCTTGTTTAGTTGTTCTGTCTCTGTTATTTTTTCCTTTTTACAAACGTCAAAAAAATTTTCCGCAATTTTTCTATCTATTATGTATTCCTTAATAAATACTTCTTTATTACATTGAACCTCTCTTAAATCAATATTATCTGCTTCTAAAACAAAAAGTATTTCCCTTAATTTTATATTTTTCTGATGCTGTTTTATCGATTTGACAGTAACAAAAATTATACAGATAAATAACATAATACCCATTATCTTGCTTTCACATTTTCCTTGTATAAGATTTGTATTGTTAATTATTATTCCAAATATTGCAAACAATAATGTTGCACCGCAAATATTAAAGTTCACAAAATCAGCTTCGACATAACTCTTAGCACGCATTTTATAATTCAACAACGTCATTTCGGGATTAATGTTTTTTAAAGCATCTCGCATTAAATTCTTTTTTAAACATACGCAAAAATTAGTATAATTATTTTTTTCTGCACATTGTTCACTTTTCTTATAAATTGCAAGCAATTCTTTTACTTCCTTATTTGAAACCATATATGTCACCTTTCTTGAATTCAGTTAAATAATAGCCACCTTTATTATTCATAAGTCTGACCATTTCTATCTTTTCCAGTTCTTTGAGCTCTACCGGTACTATCATATACTCCCCATATCTTTTCTCATACTACCTATCAACTTATATTTTGCCCTCTCAATTAAATTGTTTACTGGCTCATCTTCCCCTGGATTAAGCCCTACTACAAATACATTATGAATAATTACCTCAAATTCTACAAGACAATTTTTTACATTTTGCCCTGCCCATAGCTCAATTTTTCCTTTATTTAATTTACAAAATTTTTCATATTTTGCTTTGGCATTCTGATATTCTTTCTTTATCTCAATTATCTTTTCTTTTGCATATTCTCTATTTAATATTTGCATATCAATATTATTTTTCCGTTCATATGTAAAATTATCAATATTCAATTGCTCTTTATAATCTTCAATTTGATAATCTAAGATTTTTAAAACAGAATCGAAATGTTCTAACCTATAGTATGGTGCATATTCTATTTCTCCAAGGATATTATTGGGTGATGAATTCGGATACAAATCAGTTATACATACTAATTTTTCATAAATATCCTTTAATTCTTCTCTTTTTCTTTCATAATGCTTTTTTCTAATTTCCCCTATTCCTTTTATAGCTTCTCCAATCATTTTTACTGCCCTACTCACATTCATCTTTTCATCTAACACTCCTTTATTATTCATTCCCAACCATCCCCTCATAACTACACTTCGCCGCCTCCCGCGAAACATCACATTCCAATCTATATAACTTAACTTCCGTCATTAATCGGTTCAGCAATTCCAACGTCTTTCCAGCCATCTCAGAATCATCCGTATAATGAACCTGACGCATGATAAACGGCAAGACCTGTACAGGTGTAATCTGTGCAATATGGTTCTCCCTGCCACGATTCAAAAGGCAGATTCCTTTTAACGGAACAGATGCATTCTTCTGCCAGCCTTCCTTTCCGCACCACGGTGTGCCGTATGCCCATACTTTATCTTTCATCACTCGGATAAATGGCTTATCTCCATTAATGATTTCTATACCGTCAAAATATTGTTTCCAGAGATTAATATGCGTAGACTTTCCTGTTCCACTAGGTGCTGTGAACATATATCCGTAATCATTCGCAGACACCACTGCTCCATGCATCAAAAAGCAATCGTACTCGGGTAAATATTTTGCTATCTTACGTAGAAGAGCCAGCGTCTCCAAATATTTATTCCGATAATGATTCTCATCTTTCCATATTTCCGAATCCAGTATTTGAACATTCTCATTATTCTCTTTTTTTCTCACAGTATCGTCCGATATCTTCCGTTCATTCCTGATATCTTCATCCGTAATCTTCACTTCAAAATCAACTGGCATATCTTCTGACACATAATCCTTACAAAACATTCTCGTTATTTCATACAGACACTCTACACCTATTACTAGATCCGCAAGCCTTACTTTAAAATACATTCTTCACCACTCTTTTTATAATCTGCAGGGACTTCTTTGCAACAAGTCGAATTGGATAACATGCCACCCACACTCTACAATATGTTTTATAAACGAATCCTGACATATTCACTTCTTTCTCGCCTATAAAGCCTCCTCGCAACACACCTGAAAATTTAATAGTACCTGACACCAATGGTAGGTAGCTACAAAACGCCGCCAGATTCTTCCGCTAATTTCCCAATTATTTCGTTCATATATTACACGTTCTCCTTAAAACATTTTTTATCTTCTATTGATTTTTGTACTCCCTTGGACTGATGCCTTCTACTTTTCGGAATATTCGACTAAAATTGCTGCATAACAACCATTTGCAGATTTTCATTTCAACTCAAAACTGCTGCTCCACAGATTCCATAATCTATTTCACAGCAGCTTATCATTCTTTTTCATTTCTCTATATCTATTCCATTAGACACAACCTCTTATATTTTTTCATGAAAACCTTCATGTTTTCATATATACTCATCCTACATCCCTGCTTTTAACAATTCTTCATACTTCTTCTGTGCGTTCTCTGTATATTCCTCTTGAATCATCCCCTGAGCTGATGAAATATCATGATATCGTTCTGCCATATACTTATAGATCATATCTTGCGTCTCATCATCCATTTCATACTCCAACGATTTCATACAATAATAAATACTGTATGTGTAATAATACAAAATTGCAGTTTGATTTGTTGTTTGTTTCTGATACTCAATTGCGTAATATTGGGCGTCATTTGCTATGCGCCACCAATTTTCATAGCAACCTTCCTCTTTTTCCATTTTGTCAATCAATTTCATACGCTGCTCCATTCGATCATCTAATGCTATCGAATTTGGAGCCATCACGTTCCATTCATCCAAATATTCCATGGAAGCAGTTGCATTTACTTTATCTTGAAATGTCTCCTGCATTCTTGAAAGTTTTGCCATAGTATCACTATCTTCTTTTTTTATCTTTTTGTCTTTAATACAATCACTTTTTTTTGCACAATATTGCTTTACCCACTTCTTATCCAGCTTGGTCTGAAAAACAGCTTTTTCAACACTTTCTTCCAATTCCGATTTTCTTCCCGGCTCTGCAAGAACAAACAAATACCCCTCCGGTTTCTTCTCTCGACTGCTATCCACTTTCTCATCCATTTGCAAGTTTTCGGATTCATCAATTTCTGACTCTTGCATCGTCATCTTACGCTGCATTGAGTCATATTCTTTATCCGATGAAGTATCTACTATCTCTTCTGTATCTTTTTCTTCTGAATTCTCTGCTTTTCCGCCTTCATCCAGCTTCAAAAAATTGGTCCCTATCACATTTGACACATACCGACACCCAAGAATTGCTCCCCGAGTCGGATGACAATATGCAACTCCAGGAGATATCAGCACAAATACAACACTAATAAGCATAATCCACCATCTTGTACATAATGGTTTTATAAAAGAAAACAGGCTATATACTGCACGATAAAGTACAACCCAATAAAGTGGTAATTCTTGTTCTTCATATCTTCGCTTATATTCTATTTTCCTACATACTTTTTCTAAACCTGCATAGATTTTACCGTGATTACGCACTATCAATGCAAGCATTGGTATGTCTACGGACACTTTAAAAGCAAAAAAAACGATTTTAAATTTGTTTATAATTTGGTCTAATGGGAGTAAATTAAACAGTATTTCTTCCAAAACTAAAATTGCAATAGCTGTAATTATATAGTCTCGGACCCTCCCACATTTCACATCATCACCTTCTGTCTGTCTGTAACCTATTATTTTGGTCTTTTTCTGTATGTATTTCTACGCAATCTATTCTGAAGAGCAATGTTCTACCTCCTTTTTTTCGCAAATTGTACTTGACAAACAAAATAAATTTAATTATAATAAGTTAAGTTGTTTAGAAAATAACAATTTTACTATTATAATGTTTTATCTTCAAACTTAAGCATTCCACTTGGGTTATGATTAGCTGTAAAATACGATGTATTTTAAGTGCCAATTAAAATACGGTATTTTATCACATTATAATTTCAAATCATTATGTTACAATTTGTTGATAATGATTTTACAATTTTTTACAGAGAATCTCGCAAGGCAATTTCTCTGCTACAGATTATAACATTACTATGCATACTTGTCAATATGCATAGTTTTTTTATGTTTATTTTACTATTTTTATTCACTTCAAATAAAATAATATTTTCTTGTTATACCTTTCACCAATATTCTGGTTGACCATCTTTTTCAAATTTGATACTATTTATATAGATGTTACTTACTATTTACGAAATATTAATAATTCTAAGGGAGGGGGAATTTCCATATGACAAACAAAGAAATCCTACAAGCCATTATCGACAAGATTAAACAAGAAATGAAACGACAAAATTTATCTCAAGAAGACCTTGCAAATCTTTGCACAAAAAAAATCAAAGAAAAAGATCCCCATGCTAAAGGAATCTCGCAGAGTTCTATTTCAAATATTTTAAAGAAACCCTCTTCTGCCACACTGTCAAATCTTCTAAAGATTTGTGATGGTCTTGATTTGAGTTTATTTGCAATTTTCCGTTCAATCAATAATTCTCTTGCTTCAAATAACAATGCTCTAATATATGATATATCCAATCCGGCATTCAAAGGATATTCTTCTGAATCGGAAATGTATATTTATTTTCTTTCTACAGAAAGCAACCATGCTGATGAATTAATCTGTGCTGAATTAGAAATGGGAGACTTTTATCACACCAACGAATGTATCGTTCGCTTACAAATCGACACAAATCAGCACAATAAAAATGAACATACTCCTAACTACAAAAAATATGAAGGAAACATGATTATTTATCATAACGCATCCATCTTTATCCATCTGCTTTCCTGTGATTCCGGAGATGTTTGGTCTTTGATATTCAATCATGGTGACCTAAACACCAATCCTTTAACCTGTTCACTCGGTTGCGCTGTTACATTATCAAGCGGAAAGGGACATCGCTACCCTACGATTCATTTTGCGTATTTAAGTACAAAAAAATTATCACTTGAAGCGAGAACACTTACTAAAGATTTACTCCGCCTTCATAGTGAACATATCATCATTTCAGCAAAAAATCTGGATCTTTTTTTTAAATCAGAAGATGTGGACGATGCCTTCAAAAACAAACTCCGCTCCACCATTGCAGAAAAGACTTCTACTTACTCTAAATGGCATGATTCAGATTCGTACTTATTACCTATAAAAGCTTTAGAATCTTCTTCACCGATTAATTCACAAAAAACATATGAGGCAATTGCCAGATTACTACATTATTCATCTAATCCTAGCTCTTATACTATCAGTCCTGAGGAAGATAATAAACTACATCACTTATTGAATGAATAGAAATTCAACGTCCTTACGAATAAAATCGAATTTTGCACGATGCAAAATTCGATTTTATTCGTAAATGCAATATTCTTCCAGCCTTTTTAATAAGTAAGTGCTTTAAAAAAATAGCATAATGCAAAACAGCAAACTTTTTGCTATGTAATTTACCATACTTTTATACTGGTTCAAAAAACGTATCCGGCTTTGCTGGATCAAACACCTCATTACAAGTCATAACAGTCACCAAATCCTCTGTCTCTGACAGATTGATAATATTATGTGTCCATCTCGGAATCATATAAATCGCTTCAATCTTATCTCCTGAAACTTCAAATTCTACCATTTCGCCAGTATTGATGTTACGTTCCTGAATCAGTCCATGTCCGTGTACTACGATAAACTGTTCCCATTTACTATTATGCCAGTGCTGTCCTTTTGTGATACTCGGCTTGCTGATATTAATACTTACCTGTCCGCAATCAACTGTATGCACCAACTCTTTGAAACTTCCTCTATCATCACAATTCATCTTCATTGCATATTTAAACTTATCAGTCGGCAAATATGTTAAATAAAGACTGAAAAGTTTCTTTGCAAATGATCCGTCCGGGCATTTTGGCATCATCAATGAAATCGGCTGTGACTTGAATTCTTCTAATAAGTCTACGATTTCACCTAATGTAGCTTTATGTGTAACTGGCACGCAGCAATAACGACCATTCTCGTCTAATACTGTCTCCACTCCATCGAACTCACAATGCTGCTCTTTTCCTTCCAGAAGATCAAACATTCCTTCTACAAGATCATCGATATAAAGTACTTCCAGTTCTGTGCTTCTATCATTTACTGTAAATTCTTCATCGTTTGCTACTGCCCAGCAAAATGTTGAAATTGCAGAATTGTATTTTGGACGGCTGTGTCCCATCAGGTTTACAAAACGGTATATATATACCGGTGCGCCTGTTTCTTTTCCATATTCAAAGAATAACTCTTCTCCGGCTTTTTTACTTCTTCCATATTCACTGTTACCAAAACGTCCTGCAAGTGTAGCCTGAACAGAAGAAGAAAGCATGATACCTGCTTTGTTATTATGTTTTTGTAACGTGTCAAGAAGCTGTGATGTATAGAAATTTAATGGTGCCTGACACCAATGGTAGGTAGTTTCTATTAAGTTAAGGGACTACCTATTTTTTTGTACTT
>OIZF01002210.1_pt1 | contig 9918 bp, 5 predicted proteins | sample 1588471 | NCBI WGS metagenome assembly OIZF01 (sample SAMN03283279) | human gut metagenome | biome: human-associated habitat; material: feces | host: Homo sapiens | place: Peru | collected 2012
CCGATTTTTATTTTCTTGTTCTTTATGAAGCTGTTCTGGAAGGAAATGAAACGAATGACGATTCTAAGTTTAGCGAAAGCGCACAAATCAGAGCTATAAGGTGTGTAAAAAAATGGCTTGAAAAACAATAATAGGCAAGTTCTTCTATTATAATTGAATCTACATCATTTCTCCTGTGCCGCAGAATATATAAGATGTAGCAAATGCAATAACTGTATGCATGAAAGACATATTGTAAGTGATTAAATCGGCAAAAACTGGAAAAATCAATATATTCTGACATATTCGTTTCTTTTTGCATAAATAACTTTAAAAATCATCCTTAATGTAAATGATTAGGGATGATTTTCGGCTTTTTTTTGTATTTTTGCTATTAAATATTGTATTATAACGACAATAGTAAACGAAACGGATATGGTGACACAAAGTGAAGCAGCCCTGGAACAGGGACTGATAAAAACACTTCAAGATATGAGTTATGAATATGTCAAGATTGAAGAAGAAACAAATCTTGACCAGAACTTCAAGACTCAACTCGAAAAGCATAATAAGAAAGAACTTGCCCGTCATGGACGCACAAGTTTTACGGATAGTGAATTTGAAAAGATAAAAATTCACTTAGAGGGCGGTACTCGTTTTGAGAAAGCCAAGAAACTGAGAGACCTGTTTCCATTAGAATTGGAAACAGGCGAACGTGTTTGGGTTGAATTTCTCAATCGCCAGCAGTGGTGTCAGAATGAGTTCCAGGTTTCTAACCAGATTACAGTGGAAGGTAGAAAGAAGTGTCGATATGATGTCACAATACTTATCAATGGTTTGCCTTTGGTTCAAATAGAGCTAAAGAAACGTGGCGTGGAGTTAAAGCAAGCTTACAATCAGATACAGCGCTACCACAAGACTTCGTTTCATGGTTTGTTTGACTACATACAGTTGTTTGTGATTTCAAATGGTGTGAACACTCGTTATTTTGCCAACAATCCTAACAGTGGCTACAAGTTCACTTTCAATTGGACAGATGCTGAGAATGTGCCGTTTAATGACCTCTCCAAGTTTGCATTGTTCTTCTTCGACAAGTGTACTTTGGGCAAGATGATAAGCAAGTATATTGTTCTACATGAAGGAGACAAATGCTTGATGGTGTTGCGCCCTTATCAGTATTATGCAGTAGAGAAGATTCTTGATAGGGTGCAGAACTCTAACAAGAATGGTTATATATGGCATACGACTGGTGCAGGTAAGACTTTGACATCATTTAAGACTGCCCAGCTCGTTTCAGAGATAGATGGCATCGATAAAGTGATGTTTGTCGTTGACCGTCACGACCTTGATACCCAAACTCAATCAGAGTATGAGGCTTTTGAACCTGGGGCAGTAGATGGTACAGATAACACCTATGAGCTAATAAAGCGATTGAGTGGAAAGTCAAAGATAATTATCACCACAATCCAAAAGTTAAACTGCGCAGTCACTCGTGATGCTTACAACAAGCATTTGCAATATGTCAAGAACCAGAAGGTAGTGATGATATTCGATGAATGTCACCGCAGTCATTTTGGTGATTGTCATAAAAATATAGTAGGCTTCTTCAAAAACTTACAGATATTTGGCTTTACTGGTACACCGATATTTTCAGAAAATGCCAAAGGAGAACATACCACTGCAGAGGTTTTTGGAGAATGTCTCCACAGGTATCTGATAAAGGATGCCATTGCCGATGAAAACGTGCTTGGATTCCTTGTGGAATATTATCAAGGTCATGGTGATGTTGACTTGATGGAAGAACAGCGAATGAAGGAAATTGCTCAATTCATCCTCAACAACTTCAACAAATCAACATACGATGGTGATTTCAATGCTTTGTTTGCTGTACAATCAGTGCCAATGCTATTGAAATACTATGATATTTTCAAGTCATTACACTCAAAGATAAGGATAGGTGCTGTGTTCACATACGCTGCAAACGAAAGCCAAGATGATGATAACACTGGCATGAACAATGGTTTTGTTGACGACACGGTTACGAGTGACAAGCTGCAAACCATCATGGATGATTATAATAATATGTACGGAACTGCTTTTACAACAGACAATTTCAGTGCATATTATGACGACATAAATCTTCGTATGAAGAAGAAACGAGCCGACATGGAACCGTTGGATTTATTGCTTGTTGTCGGTATGTTCCTTACTGGCTTTGATGCCAAGAAACTAAATACGCTGTATGTTGACAAGAACCTTGAATATCATGGTTTATTGCAGGCTTTCAGTCGTACAAATCGTGTTCTCAATGAGAAAAAGCGATTCGGAAAAGTTGTCTGCTTCCGTAATTTGAAGGACAATGTTGATAGAGCAATCAAGTTGTTCAGCAATACTGACGCTCCTGAGGCATTGGGATTCGTACTTCGTAAACCATTTGTTGATGTAAAGAAAGATTTGGATGAGTTATGTCAGAATTTTAAAGCGCGTTATCCGGACATGGCTTCCGTTGACAAGTTGCAGAGTGAATATGACAAGCGCAATTTTATCCTCGCTTTCCGTGATATTATCAGAAAACATTCTGAGATTCTGGTGTATGAAGAGTGGAATGCCGATGATTCTTCTTTGGTAATGACAGAGCAGGAATACAATGATTACCGTTCTAAATATCTTGATATGACGATGGGATTCATACAAGATGATGAGGATGACAAGAACGATGACAATGGCAAAGAAGATGAAGGAATGGCGCATGAAGACCCAACAGCAGATATCGACGATATTGATTTCTGTCTGGAGTTGTTGCATAGTGATGTTATTAATGTAGCATATATACTGGAATTGATAGAAGACCTCAATCCTGCAAGCGATGATTATCAGATGAAACGACAGAATATCATCGACACGATGATAAAAGACCCAGCTATGCGCAATAAGGCTAAACTTATCGACCACTTCATCCGTGACAATGTTGATAATGACCAAGCTGGATTTGTAAAGTCGAAAGCTGATGGCAAGATGGATTTGGAGAGTCGTCTGACAACCTATGTTACTCAGGCACGAGCCCATGCGGTTACTTCATTGGCTACGGAAGTGGGAGTAAGTCATGATGCACTTATTAAATATGTGCAGGAGTATGATTATTTACATCGGGAAAAGCCAGAAATTTTGCAGAAGGCTATCAAGGAGAAAAAGGGACTGCGTTTCTTGCAGCGTATTCATCTTAAAGAGTCATTGATTTTAAAACTGCGTAAAATTATCGAAACATTCAGTTGGGAATAAAAAAGAAAATAAAAAGAAAAAAATATGAGTGAAGAATTACAACAAAAACTGCGTACGCAACTTTGGACAGTAGCCAATACTTTGCGTGGCAATATGTCAGCCAGTGATTTCATGTATTTCACTTTGGGCTTTATCTTTTATAAGTACTTGTCTGAAAAGATAGAAATGTGTATTGATGCTGAACTTGAAGAGGATGGAAGTAACTTTAAGGAAGCCTGGGCAAGTAATGAGGAAGAACTGAAGGAGGAGTTGAAGAAGTTTTGCATGAATGAACTCGGTTATTTTATCGAGCCAGAATACCTGTATTCTTCTGTAATAGAGGCTATCAATCGCAAGGAGAACATCCTTCCACAGCTGGAGCGTTCATTGAAGAAAATAGAGGACAGTACCATTGGACACGATAGTGAAGAGGATTTTGGAGGTTTGTTCTCTGATATAGACCTCGCTTCTCCTAAATTGGGAAAGACCGCAGAGGATAAGAACAATTTGATTAGTGAAGTATTGATTGCTCTTGATGGTATCGACTTCGGCTTAAACGAGGCTTCTGATATTGATATTCTCGGCGATGCCTATGAGTATATGATAGGTCAGTTTGCCGCAGGAGCTGGCAAAAAGGCTGGAGAATTCTACACCCCACAGGAAGTTAGTCAGATTCTTGCAGATATAGTTACTACTGGCAAAACACGCTTGAAAAATGTATATGACCCAACTTGTGGTTCAGGTTCATTGCTTCTCCGTACTGCTCGCAATGGTAAGGCTGATTTGATTTATGGTCAAGAGAAGAACCCTACGACATTCAACCTTGCCCGAATGAATATGTTGCTTCATGGAATTAAGTTTAGTGACTTCGACATAGAAAATGGAGATACTCTTGAAGATGATGCTTTCCCTGAGGAACAGTTTGATGCGGTGGTAGCTAATCCGCCATTCTCTGCAGCCTGGAGTGCAGCGGAGAAATTTAATAATGATGATAGATTTAGCAAGGCTGGAGTCTTGGCTCCAAAGTCTAAGGCTGACTATGCATTCATACTTCACATGATTCATCATCTTAATGAAGGTGGAACGATGGCATGTGTTGCTCCTCATGGTGTTCTTTTCCGTGGTGCATCAGAAGGTAAGATTCGCCGTTTCCTCATTGAGAAGAAGAACTATATTGACGCCATCATCGGTTTGCCTGCCAACATTTTCTATGGTACAAGTATCCCAACTTGTATCATTGTGGTAAAGAAGTGCCGCAAGGATGATGATAATATACTCTTCATAGATGCCAGCAAGGAGTTTGAAAAGATAAAGACACAAAATAAGCTTCGCCCAGAGCACATCAAGAAGATAGTTGATACCTATCGTGAGCGTAAGGAAATCGAGAAGTATAGTCATTTGGCAACTTTGCAAGAGGTTGCCGACAATGACTATAACCTTAACATTCCCCGTTATGTAGATACGTTCGAGGAAGAAGAGCCTATCGACATTCATGCGGTCATGAAGGAAATCAAGGATTTGGAAGCTAAGCGTGCTGACCTCGACAAGCAGATAGATGTATATCTGAAAGAATTAGGGTTGGTAGAGTAGAAACGTTAAAAGTGTATTTGATATGAAGGGCGATGCATTATTGTTAAGTAGAGTTATAGCAGGAGGACGAGTTCAATTTATCATTCCTGTATATCAGCGTAATTATAGTTGGCTAACAGAAAATTGTAATCAACTGTTTAATGACTTGGTGGATTTAGTTCATTCTGATAGACCTACCCATTTCTTTGGTTCTATAGTAACATCACCTGCTGATGGCTATGGAATCAATCGTCTTGTCATTGACGGACAGCAACGTCTAACAACAATCTCTTTATTGTTGTTAGCTGGTATTCATGCAGTAGAAAATGGTGAGCTTGAAGGTGACAAGGGAAGTATTGAAGAAGCAAAGGAAGAGTTTTTGATGGCTAAGTTTAGTGGCACGGAAAGAAAAATTAAACTTGTGCCAATCGAAAATGATTTGGAGGCTTATGATAGAATCTTTCAGCATGATGTAGATAATTATGTAAAGGATTCTAAGATGACTCGTAATTATCAATACTTTTATGAGCGTTTGACAAAAGAGCCTCATCAACTTTTATTTGATTCTTTGTTGAGTGCCATTGAGCGTTTGCAAATCATATCAATAGAATTGGATGGTAATGACCAACCACAACTTATTTTTGAGAGTCTTAACTCTACAGGCTTAGATTTGACAGGTGCTGATGAGGTTAGAAACTATCTACTGATGTCTCTTACCACAGAAGAGCAACATTATTATTTCAAGACTTATTGGCAGAAGATTGAGGTGGCAACCGAAAATGAGCCAACGATGTTCCTACGTGATTATTTGACAATAAAGCAACAGTTGCAGCGTCCTGTGAGATTGGCAAACCTATACAGTTCTTGGAAGAAATATATGCTTGGTCACGACCGTAAGGAAGAACTTGCGGAAATGTTGGTTTATGCTCAATATTATCATCAAGTTACCGAGGGTAAACTATACTCTAAGAAACTTTCTGATAAGATGCGCCATATTTGTAATATAGAAACAGATGTGGCTAACGTGTTCTTTATACAATTCTTGAAATATGCAGATGAAAAGCATCTGACAGAAGATGAAATATTCAAGGTTATAGACTTAGTTGAGAACTATATGGCTCGACGTATAGTGTGTAATATGCCTGGAAATGCGTTGACACAGGTTTTCTGTGCATTGCATAAAGATGTGCTTAAAAGCATGGAAGAGTATGAAAAGGCAGGAGTGGAAATCAACTTTGCTTACTCTGATATTTTAGCATATCATATTATGCGCCGTGATGGTAATTATCAGTTACCAAGAGATACACAGTTTGTAGAGGCTATCGAGAATCGTGACGCTTATCACATGCTCAAGCCTTTCCAAATTTTCCTCTTTGAAAGACTCGAAAACTCTGTGCATGGTGAATATAATGATGTGGCATCCGACATGAAGAGTAAGGATGCAACAATCGAGCACATTATGCCACAAACATTAAATGCGGAGTGGCGTGAAATGCTTGGTGATAATTTTGAGGAAATTCAAGAAAGATACTTGCATACGTTTGCTAATCTTACTTTGACTGGTATTAATAGTGAACTTAGTAATAAGGCTTTTGAAATCAAGCGTGATGGTAGAACGGTTGATAACACCGTATATCCAGGTTATAAGGATTCTAAATATCGTTTGACAAGAAGTGTTACAAACTGCCAAAAATGGACGGAAGAAGAATTGCAAAAGCGTAGTAAAAAGATTTGTGAGGATTTCTTACGCTTGTACCCTCTGCCAAGAACAGAATTTAACCCATTGCCAAAGCCTGTAGAAGAAGTTTCTTTGGATGAAGAATCATTCTCGCCAACAAATAGAATGCTTCGTGGATTCCGTGTGTTTGGACATGAGTATAATGAAACGATATGGAAAGATATGCTTGTTAAAGTAGTGTCATTATTGTCAGAGCGTTATCCTGATGTGATAGATTCTCTATATGATGGTGGAGCATATCTATGGACTTCTAAACAAGCAGATTTGAATTATTGCACGCAAATAGGTGCAGACAAGTATCTTTGGACATCCATGGGCAATAAGGGTAAAATAGCTTGCCTCCGCTACTTGTTCGACAAGTGCGATGTTGCAGAGTCTGAACTTGTCTTTGTTTTGGAACCATCTAACGAATGATATTATCTATGGAAGAGAATAATGTGCCAGAGATGCGTCCTACATTCGATGAAATTCGGAAGGTGGACGGTAATGGAAAGGAATATTGGAACTCACGTGAGCTTTGTAATGCGATGGGCTATTCGGGCTATTGGAAATTCCAAAATGTAATAGAAAAAGCCATCAAGGTTGCAGGTGAAAAAGGGATGAATATAGATGAACATTTCAACCATGCGGTTGATATGTTCAAGTTGGGTAATGGGGCGTTTCGTAAGGTAGAAACGTTCCATCTTTCACGAATGGCTTGTATGATAATAGCAGAGAATGCAGATACAAGAAAGCCATTGGTGAAGCAAGCAAGAGAATATTTCTCGCAGTCTGTATCTACGACAGAGATTGTGCAGAACTCGTTGGAATCCAATATCTTACTATATAAGACTGCACAAGGTGAGACTCGCATTGAAGTGATATTCAACAGTGAGACCTTTTGGATGTCACAGAAAAGAATGGCTTCTTTGTTTGGAGTTGATAGGGCAACTATAGCCTATCATATTTCTCAGATTTATGAGTCGGGAGAATTGCAAAGAGAGACAACTTGTAGAAAAATTCAACAAGTTCAACTTGAAGGTGAGCGTGATGTTGAGCGTGCTCCGTTGTTCTACAACCTTGATGTTATCATAGCTGTGGGGTATCGAGTTAACAGCTATCAAGCAACTCAGTTCCGTATATGGGCAACCTCTGTATTGAAGGAATTTGTTATTAAGGGATATGTGTTAGATGATGAGCGTTTAAAACAAGGTAAGCACTTTGGCAAGGATTACTTTGATGATTTGCTGGAACGCATTCGTGAAATTCGTACATCAGAGCGTAGATACTATCAAAAGATAACTGACATTTACGCTGAGTGTAGTGCTGACTATGATGCAAAAGCTGAGAGTACTAAACTCTTTTATAAGATGGTACAGAATATGATGCACTTGGCTGTTACCAATCATACGGCAGCAGAGATTGTTTATGAACGTGCCGATGCAGAAATGCCACACATGGGCTTGACCACATGGAAAAAAGCACCTAATGGCAGAGTGCAAAAGTCTGATACGATTGTCGCCAAGAACTATCTTTCAGAAGATGAACTGTCTCAGCTCAATACAATAACAACAAGTTTTCTTGATCTTGCCGAATCTCGTGCACGGCGTCATATTATCACAACGATGGATGATTGGAAGCAACGTTTACAACAATTTCTTGCAACTATGGATTATGATGCAAAGAGTAGTGCAGGCAAGGTTTCCCAAGAGGAAGCAAGAGATAAGGCTTATTCTGAGTATGAGAAGTTTAAGGTTATTCAAGACCGTTCATATATCTCAGATTTCGATCGATTCAATAATGGCAATGATGATGATACACCATTGCTTCCGTTTGACATCGACCCAAAAGAAGAGTAAATACCAGTTGAGGAAAGTATAACAAACAATTAAGGATTTAAAATAACTATGGCAACATATAAAGAACAAAATAAACTGAATGTACCCCATTTGAGATTCCCTGAATTTGAGGGTGAATGGGAGAAATGCAAGTTGGGGGAGTTGGCTGTTAAAGTAGGCAGTGGTTCTACGCCAAAAGGGGGGAATACTGTATATACCACTTCTGGACATTGTTTTGTAAGAAGTCAAAATGTAGGTATGGGACATTTGATTTTAAATGATATTGCGTATATTGACGAGTCAACTCATCAAAAGCAAAAATCTACAGAATTGAGAACTAATGATGTCTTATTGAACATAACAGGAGCATCTATCGGTCGTACAGCACTTGCTACAGAAGAAATTAATGGTGGTAATGTAAATCAACATGTTTGCATAATCCGCACAAACAGCAATGTCGAACCATCTTATATATGTGATTATATTCAAACATCTAAGATTCAAAAGTATATTCAAAGTTTGCAAACAGGTGGTAGCAGAGAAGGTTTAAATTTTGAACAAATCCGCTCTTTTCCTATAAACATACCAACGGTAGAAGAACAAGTTAAAATAGCCAAATTACTTTCGCTAATCAATGAGCGCATTGCCACCCAAAGCAAGCTGATTGAGGATTTGAAGAAGCTAAAGTCTGCGATTGTTGAAAAGGTCTTTTGTTCTCCATACCAAGAATATCCAATGTGTCGTATTGAGGGATTTGAGCAAGCACTGTCTACTTACAAGATTAGTGACTTTAGTTCTCGCATAGCTACAAAAAACAAGGATTCCAAGTGTTCATTAGTGCTAACTATCGCTGCCCAATATGGTTTAGTTAATCAAGAGTCTTTCTTTAATAAATCCGTTGCAAGCGAAAATCTTACAGGATATTATTTGCTTCATAAAGGAGAATTTGCTTATAACAGAAGTTACTCTGCTGGATATGATTGGGGAACCGTCAAACGATTAGACAATTATGACGAAGGTGTACTATCAACTCTTTATATATGCTTCAAAATAAATGAAACTATTGTTGATTCTGATTATCTTGCCTATTACTTCGAATCAACTAAATGGCATAGAGGCTTGTCTGATATTGCTGGTGAAGGGGCAAGAAATCATGGTCTGTTGAATGTCTCTATGGCAGATTACTTCAACACCAAGCATCGGTTTCCTGTAATTGAAGAGCAAAAGGCTATAGCCAAAATGCTAAATGCCATTACAGAGAAAGAAAGGAAAGCTATCCTGTTGGGAGAATGCTATCAAAAACAAAAGCAATATTTGCTTTGCCAAATGTTTACATAAACATCTGACGAAGCAAGTATTGTTTCTGCGAACCGAATAGTTTCAATATACTTTGTTCAAAATCAATCTTGGAGTTTAGAGCGGATGGCATCTTTGCTATATCTTGTTGCTTTTCTTTTATTGGTATTGGGCAACGTATATTGTTTAGATCTTTCAAGTAGGCTGTTTTCATCGTACCTTCTGTAACAATACGACTAACAGCTTTTTTGAAGTAAGATG
>OIZF01002211.1_pt1 | contig 9915 bp, 14 predicted proteins | sample 1588471 | NCBI WGS metagenome assembly OIZF01 (sample SAMN03283279) | human gut metagenome | biome: human-associated habitat; material: feces | host: Homo sapiens | place: Peru | collected 2012
AAATTTAACATTTTAATATTTTTTTGTCTATATATTCCAGTAAAATAAGAAGCTTATTAAGTTATACACAGATACCATATTTTAACCACATATTACGCGTCCTGACCTCCTGCATTTATGTGATTAGACACAACAATTACATTTGAATTATTTCCATATGCATCTAAAATTCTATTGACTCTATCAGTAGGATTTAATGTTTCGTCGGTAGTTCTAGTCATTGTAACCGGAATACCTAATTTTTTTAATCTATCATACATGTATTGTGAAATTTTTAAGGTCAATTCTTTTTCTATAATTCCATTTCCGCTTGATCCCGGATCATCGCCACCATGTCTGGCACCTGTTAAACCCAAAAACTATATTTTATTATTTTTATAGGTTATATTTTATAAATCAAGATTCCATTCAATCTTAATTTCTCTTGTTTTAGTATCTTTATCTAATGTACCAATATATATTTTTTCTATAAACTCATCCACAATTATTCTAGTTAGTTTATCAATTTTTTTATATTTTTTTAGTATACTTTCTATATCTTTAGAGTTTTCCTTTCTCTCTTTAGTATCACCAAGTTCTTTTTCTATACCTTCAAGTCTAGTTTGATAGGATTCTACATCTTTTGTGTATTCTTCCCTTAACATAGAAAAATCTTCTTCTGATATAACGCCTTTCATCTTATCCATATATAGATTTTTAAAGTATAATTTACTTTCATTTAACCTCTTTTCAAGATTTGCTTTTTCTTTATTCAAATTAGTTATTAACGTATCTTGTCTGTTTTGTCTTTCTAATGTTTCATCAAATTCTTTTCTTAATAAATTTTGATTACATTTTTTCAAAAGACTATTGATAGCATCAAGTACATATTGCTCAATAATATCATATCTAATTGATTTGTTATTATCGCAAATATGATATTTTTTATTTCCTTTACATTGTAAATATGCCCTTTTCTCAACAACTCCACCAGCACATTTAATATTACATTGATTTCTCATAAATATTCTTCCACATTCAGCACAATAAACTTTGCCACTCAATATGTGGACTTTCCCATCTTTAGCTGGTCGATGATGATTTTTTAATCTTCTCTGTACTAAATACCAAGTTTCACTATCAACAATAGGTTCATGAGCATTTTCAGTAACACACCATTCAGATTTAGGAACACTTTTAGATTTATGATTTTTATAACTAATATTTGTTCTTTTTCCTTGTACTAGGTTTCCCATATAAGTTTCATTTCTAAGCATAGTTGCAATTGTATCTGGTGTCCATATTCCAGTAGTTTCATAATCGAAATTACAACATACAAAATTACTTCCAATAGATTTTTTATAAAGAGACGGACATAATATTTTTCTTTCATTTAAACTTGCACATATTTTATGATAACCAAGTCCATTTTTATATTTTTCAAAAATCTCTCTAACAATAGGTGCAACATTTTCATCAATAATAAGTTTATGTTTATCATTAGGATCTTTCATATACCCATAAGGTGCAAAACTTCCCATAAATAAGCCATCTTCTCTTTTATTTTTTAATGATTTTTTTACATTGTTAGATAAATCTTCCAAATACCATTCATTAACAAGACCATTTATTTGGCGAGATTTTTTATTTGCCTCATTGTTAGTATCAGCATTATCAACTATACTTACAAATCTAACTCCCCATTCAATAAATTTGTTATGTAGATACCTTTCTATTACTTCCATATCTCTTGAAAATCTACTTTGTGTTTTACATAGTACAATATTTATTCTTCCATTTTCACAATCATTAATTAATCTATTAAAATCTGGTCTTTCAACCCCAGCTCCGGAATAATCATCATCTGAATAAATATCTACAACTTCCCAATCTTGATCCAAAGCATATTTTAAAAGCATACTCTTTTGATTAGCGATTGATTCACTATCATCACTTTTGTTTTTCTTATATCTATCTTCATCAGATAGTCTACAATATACACCTACCTTTTCCATTTACTACAACACCTCTAATCTTAAGAGTTGTAGCAAATTTAAATCTACAAAGATATTATATATCATTTTAAGAATTATTTAAAGCTACGCTATTAATATTTTCATTTGCTAATATAACTCGTAAAAGTTTTTTTGCTATAATATCTTCTAATTTTTTTTCTTCTATAATTACATTATTTTTATTTACAAATACTACATTATAATTTACCTCCATTTTATCAGTACCCCCTTTTTTATTTTTTATATAGAATGCCCTCCTATTTTTAACATATATCAATCCTCCTTAAATTGACTTAATAATTCTTCCATATATGCTTGTTCTTCAGGGCTTGCTTTTTCTGATTTGCAAACTTCTGGATGCTCCATCCAATATGGAATTAATTTATTATTTTCATTATTTCTTGTATATTCTTTTCTTTTATATTGGTAATTTTTTTCTATGTTCTCATCCTTATTTTTTTCTAATACTTTAGAATTTTCTTTACTAACTATCATCTCATTTAAAAATATTCTTCTCTGATTATTAACAAATTTAACGCATATATAATTTTTTCTTTTCAAATTATTAATAGAATTTGAAATTGTTTTTTCTTTCACATTTAACTGATTTGCAAAATAACTATTACTAGCGTAACAATACTCCTTATTGTTCGATAATGAATTAATCAATCCATAAACTAATTTATCTGTTTGGGAACAAGTTTGGTCATTTAATATTATTCTTGGTACGGCAATAAAATACCTTATAAAAGCCATATATTCCTACTTTCAAAATATAGTTTCTAGTAATTTTAAGCACAATAATCCTAGGAGGATTTTTTATATCTATCCCCCAAAGATATTGTTTGAATTCATTCTATATCATCTATAGAATAGGTACTATCATAAATCTACGAACATTTACTGTACCCTATTTGTTAGCGATAATTCTATTCTAACAAATTGTATATTCGTATAATCCTCTGTCATATTCAATAAACTTTATATAATTATATTTTTCTAGTAATTGTAAGTTCTTTTTAAATCCGACATTCTTTATACTTTTTATTTGCTTTTGAACTTTTCCAATACTTATATGTGCTATAGTCCTGTCAAATGCTTCTGAATATAGATAAGCATATATTTCCTTTGCCTCTGGTTTAATATTCTTATCTCTCCATATTCTATGTTTTGAAATATCTAAATGTTTTATACAAATCATTCATATCTTTTCCTCCTTTCTTATTGATGAGTTTTACATCAAAACTAGCATTAATATAACATTATAAATTGAGTTTGTCAACACAATAATTACTATTTTGTTGATTTTTACATCAATATGTGTTATACTTTATTTATCAAATAAAAAAGAGGTGTATTAAAATGTTAAAGAAAAATACTACTGAACTAGGTAAAACCATAAGTGAAGCAAGAGAAAAGCTAGGTATATCACAAAGAGAACTTGCTCGTAAAGCAAATATGGATTGTGCTGAAGTATCAAGAATAGAAGCTGGTAAAAGATTAAAACCAAATGTTTTATATTTAAAGGGTATTGCAGAAACACTAGGTTTAAGTTTAGTTAAACTTATGGAACTTGCTGGTTATAATGATATAGATATAAATTGGGGACAAGATTTAATCAATAAAAGATCTACTACTGATTATCAAGAACAAATTAAATCTTACGAACAATTTTATTTTGAGGTTTTAGAAGAATTAGAAACAAGAAGAAAAACAGACTTTGCAATTAAAGGAGGAATTGCTGATTTAATTGATAAATTAGAACTGGCAAAAATAGAAAAGAAAGAAATTTCAAATGATGAAATATTAGATAGATTAAAAGAGTTAATACCGATGATTAGACCTAACTTAGAAAAACTTGATAAATCAAAATATCCTAAATTAGATATGGGTGTATTTCCTAAAATGGAAATAAAATCTACAGCTAAATTAAATACTATAACAGGAAAATTTATAGATGAAGAAAAGTAGTTTTATTTATCTTATACTTATAATTTATCAAAAGAAAAATAACCTTTTTGCTTTAGTCATTTGACTTTAGCATTAAGGTTATTTTTATATAAAGAATATGTGGCACGTTTTGTCAGCTATGCTGATGAAAGTGACGATAGTATTCTTTATTTTTATGAAACGATAGTGAAGTAAAAAGGCAACAATATTACTTACATAGTTTGTAATATGTTGCTTAAATGGGGTATCAAAAGGGGGTAACACCTTTGCCCACCGATATTGGTTTACCAATATCGTAGTGGGTTACTATAATGCAATTATAGTCAAAAATTCATTAGTTATATAATTTCTTTTGAATTTTCATTTTTAATAGGTTGCGATTTATACATTTATGAAAAAAGTTATTTATCTTTAAACATTTCGTTAATTTCACTAACAGAATATGCTTTTCTTTGGAGTTCATTTAATTTAAATATTTTCTTTGCACATTTCATACATAACCAACCATCTACAAGTTGTATTCTACTTCTAAAGGTATGTAATCCTAAATCTTTATTGCATCTACAACAAGATGCTTTTACACTAAAATAATATGTATTAGATTCTTTTGATGTATTTTTTCTTGTTTCTAATATTTCTTTTCTATTTTTATGAATTTCATTTTTAAATTTATCTTCACATACATTTGAGTCATCACAAAAATTATAATTATTATTAGGTTTTGAAATTTGTTTAGAAGTTTTTCTTATTTCTGATAGTGAGTCAATCGTTATTAAACTATATACTTTATTATGAATAGATTTTTTTGGATTTTTTAATAGCCCACTTCCTTTTGTCCCATAAGTAGGATTAATACCTCTCTTAACTATTCTTTTAAAATTTCCCGTGGTTTTCGCTTTAAAACTTTTTTTTATACTTGGTTTTCTATATCCTATTTTCAAAATTGCGCCTCCTAAATGTTAAAAAAATTTTAATATTTTATAACAATTGCAACTATTTTAATCTTTCAACATACTACCTATATATAATAATATTCTATTTAAAGTTGAGTAGTCTTATCCTTTCTGATTTTTTTAATATTTCCATTTTTATATAAGTACTCTTCATCAGTTTTATCACTTTTTATCCTAGCCGTAATAATAACTTTGTTTTGGTCTTCATATAGTCTTAGTATTGTTTTCATTACATCAAGGCTAAATTCTTTTTTATTATTTTTCATAAAATCCACATATAATTGTTAACTACCCTTTTATAAGTTTTTTAAAAATTCATCTTCGCTTATTATTTCTATGTTTTTACCTTTTTCTTTTAATTCCATAGCTTTTTGGACTTTTCCACCATAATTTCCAAATTTCCATGCATCACTTCCCGATCCACCAACGATTAAATAATCAGTTTTTGTAGTAACACCTTTTCCACAAATACCACCTTTTTCAATAATTCTTTTTTCAATACTTTCTTTTGAACCTGAATTAAATGTACCTGTTAAACAAAATATTTTATCTTGGAAATTAGGAATTCCACTTATTTTTTCTTCTTTAATAGGATTTATAAAATCATTAAATCCTTTCATCAATTCATCATATTCTTCATTTGAAATTATTCCATCTTCCAAGACCTTTTTTACAATAGTGTAAATTTTATCAAAAGGATAATTACCAATTAATTGTGTGTTACTATCTAACCATTCATTCAATTCATTAATTTCGTCTAATTCGATTTTATTATCCATCATTATTGATTCAATCATTCTTTTTAAATTTTGCAATCCCTTTGTGTCATCACTATAAACTATTTTCATACCATTAGAATGATTTCTACTTTCAGTATAATTATAATTTTCAATATCGCTTTCATCTAAACCATAGTTATCATTTATGTATTTTAATATCTCAAAACTTGCTTCAGTATCACATAAAGCATTATGATGATGTTCCAAATTTATATTAAGATAATCACATACAAAATCTAATTTATAACGATTAATATCTAAATATTTTTGTGATAATTTTTGTGTACAAACAACTTTTAATGTAGGTAAAGTAATATTATATTTCATCAAAGTTTTGGAAATAACACTTAAATCATACTTAATAGCATGACCTACGATAATATTATTTTCTAATATATATTTATAATCTTTCCAAAAAACATCAAAAGTAATAGCATCCTTTACCATATCCGGAGTTATCTTATTAACTCGAATATTAATATCATCAAATCTATCTTCTGGGTTTATTAAAGTATATTTTTTATCTATAACTTTTCTATCTTTAACTTGCATAAATGCTATAGAGCAAATTGAGTCAGCTTTGGTATTAGGATTTTCAATGTCCAAAACTATATAATTATCTAATTTAACACTTGTTTTCATCATTTTATGAATTCCTCCTTTTATATTTATATAAAGGTATAATCTGGATTATTTTTCATTTTTTCTATTTCAGCATCTGTATAAAACCATGGTGAAGTATCAATTCCTCGTTTTTCACAATCTTCTGCTATTTCATTTATTGTATCATAAATATTTGTTAAACATTTTCTTAATTGAGCAACGGTCATTTCAGGAATTATTATTTTAACCTTTGTATCACCAAGATTAAACTTCTTTATTTCATGCTTAATAATTATTTCGTCATCCATCATAAAAATAGTACTCCTTTCCTTAAAATTATATCATAAAACACTGTTTAAATTAATATCAATAATAACATTTTAACATATTGAAAATAACTCTAAAAAATTTTAAATTTTTAAATTTTTTTATTATTAAAAAGAATATAGTTGTTTCTAAAACAAACATAATAATAGCTACTTCTATTGCCATGCCTGGACTAGCCATAGTTAAAGCAAAATCTTTTGGAATATTCAATAATTCACAATAACTAATACCAATATTATAATTAAAACGAATTAAATGAAACAATCCTAAAAGAATTAATATTAATATGAAAAATTTAAAAAAACATAAACAAACATCTTTAAAACGTAGAAACATAATCATTCTCCTCTCAAAAAAATTATAGCATATTTTTGGTATATGTTCCATACTTTCAGTATCAAAAGCCATTTCAATGGGAAAATTAAAATGGTGATAATCTATGTTAGATAATAATTTAAAATATGCAAGAGAAGATTTGGAAATGACACAAGAAGAATTAGGTTATGTATTTGGTGTAAAAAAAGCAACCATATCAAATTGGGAAAACGGCTATGATATAATCCCGTTAAATAAGTTAGTTAAATTTTGTAATCTTTACAACTACTCTTTTGATTTTATTGTTGGATTTACTAGAGAAAATAAAATCTACCCTAAACTAAATAAAATCGATAAGATTAAAATTGGAAAAAATCTTAAAGATTTGAGAAATAGATTAAATCTTACACAACAACAAATTGCAGATGAATGTTCTATTTCTCGAGCAACTTTTTGTCATTATGAATTAGGAATGAATTTAATATCAACATTAACTTTATATACAATTTGTAAAAATCATAAAATATCAATGGATTATTTCTTAAGACAATAAAAAAAGTGAGAATATGTGAAAAATCAACACATATCTCACTTTTTTTACAATGTTAAATCAAAATCATTTTCAACATCTTCATCTTGTTTATAATCTTTATTTTCTTTTCTAATATTAAAATTATTTTTTAAATAATCAGGAATATCCGCATAATCAAGTAATTCATCTTCTTTAGTAGTATTTTTTGCTATTTCATAAACATCATTGGAATTAAAATCTTCGTTATCATAATAAGCCATTATTTCGTTTGTGGTTGCATCTTTAGTAGCTTCATTACCAATTTGTAGTAATTTTCTAAAAAACCTCTTTATAGCCTCCAGAATAGTATCTATATAAGATTTTAATTTGTTATTTTCTTGTAATAAATTGTTATTCCTAGTTTTTAATGATTTAATTTCTCTTTGATATTTTTGATTATTTTTTTCTAAACAATTATAGCTATCAACATAATTATTTATTTCATTAAAAACTTCATTTATTTTTGGTTGTAATTCCATAACTTTTTTAGATTCATTTATGGCTTTATTCATAGTATCAAAAGTTTCTTTTTCTACTACAACATGTTTTTTATCAAAAGGAATTGTTTTTGCAGTTTTTATTTTTTCATCAAACTCGTTCATAATTTTATCAAACTTATTATTTCTAATATTTAAGTCTTGTTCTAGTTTCCTATTGATTTTTTTATATTCTTTAATTTTGATATGTTTCCTATCACTGCCTTTTATACCTCTTTCTAAATCATATCCCCTATCAGTTAATCTTTTATGGTATTTATCTTGTAATTCGGATAAATGTATTTTATCTCTTATATATTGTTTTTTAGAAATTGTATATCTTTCTGTATTTGTTCTTTTATCAAACTTCTTTATTAGTGGAACAACAACACAATGAATGTGTGGTGTTTTTTCATCTAAATGAACTACGCTGTGTAAAACTTGTTCTTTAGTATAACCTAAATCTTGATAAACAAACTCCATACAAGTATTAGCCCAATCAAGTATATCATCTCTTGTCATATCTTTAAAGAATTCATTTGTAGCAGTAAATAATAACTCATCTGCAACGACATTTTTAGATTTATCTAACATTTGATTAAAAGTTCTTTTCCTATCTTCTCGTTCGGTTTTCATTCTCTCAATGTGTTCCTTTTCATAATCTTTTACAAGTATTTTAAAACCCTTAACATATTTTTCTGTTAAGGGTACTAATTCTATATTATTTTTGCTCAATTCTATATTAATATCAGGATTAGAATTATAAGACTTTTTTTCTCTTTTATTATGTGCTCCTATCTGTGCTAAATCATTTATTGTATAAACAGGTTCACTTCTAAATATTGCATAATTTAAATTCATATCTTTTCCTCTCTTTCTTCTTTAACAAAATAAAAATACTTTCGTTAATAAAAGTATCTTATTGTAATTATTATTAAATTTTTATAGATTATCATTTGCTACAACTCATTACTACACTGGGTTTATAAAATCTTGGGTGACCAGCATCAATTACCACTTTATAATCTTTCATACATATTCCTCCTAGAATAGTCTATGTAAATTGTCTATTTTAGCAACAAAAAAAGATTGAAAATCAATCTCAATTTTTTTATTAGAATAAAATTATAATCTATAATAATATTATTAGCTATTATTTTCTTTTATCCAATCCAATAGATTATTTAAAACATCCTCTCTATTTTTTGAAACATTCACAAATTTAATGTTATTTTTCATACAATCTTCTTTATAATTGTTACTATCCTTTATCCAAATATCAAAATATAATTCTAACTTTCTTACTGACTCTGTATATGTCCAATCATGTTTCTCATCATACTTGATAGTATTCTCAACTAATTCTTCTATAGTAGCATCTGGATAACCAAAAACTATAACTAAATAATCCTTTTTCAAATATTTAATGATATCTTCTATTTTTAAACTATGATAATCCAATATATAATTTAAATTTGGTTCAAATTCTATACTCTTGTTGAAAAAATCTAACACCATTTGATAGGCTTCTGACATATTTAATTCTACACATTCATTTTTAGTGTCCTTTCTTAGCCCACACATATTTACATAAGATGAGGTTATAACATCTCCTTGTATCAAACTATAATTTTTAAACTCATTTAATATTTTTTTTGAAATGGTTGTTTTACCCGATCTAGGTACTCCTGTTAATATTATATTTTTCATAAAATCTCCTCTCACCTAATTTATAACATAAAATTTATCTATAAAAAAATGAAAGAATTTCAAAAATATACTTAATATTTTAACCAAAACTATAATTTAATAAACCAATTTTAAAATTTAGAATAAATTTAATTGAAAATATTTAATATCTAGTCAACTAAAAAAATTAACAGAAAGTTAATTTTTTCCTAAATTGAAATTTGAACCGCACCACAAAAGGTGTGGTTTTTTGATACA